>Ga0182027_10000034_pt1 | contig 205648 bp, 168 predicted proteins | sample 712E1DmetaG_FD_121300 | JGI IMG/M metagenome (GOLD analysis project Ga0182027, IMG submission 121300) | Permafrost microbial communities from Stordalen Mire, Sweden - 712E1D metaG (Illumina Assembly) | ecosystem: Environmental > Terrestrial > Soil > Wetlands > Permafrost | place: Sweden...
GACGACCGTCCTATTAACCAACCCTACCGATACGACGCGCGCCGCGATGAGCTCGTGCGCGCCGTTGAGGCTGCAGCAGATGAAGCGTTCCTGCTTGCGGTCCGACCAATGGGCGACAATGGGCCAAACGTCGCCCGGGGAGGCTATTTTTTTGTCTCGGGTGCCGTAGAGCCTGCGTCCGAGCTCGAGGGCGGCGCAGACCGCGCTGGCCTTTGCCCCTCCGATGCCCGCGAGGCGGCCTAGCGCTTCTGCATCGGGCATCCCTTGCCGGGAGTCGAGGAGGGCGAGCACTTCCTCGGCGAGTTGGTGGACGCCCTTACCGCGCATCCCCGTGCCGAGGATGGCGGCCAAGAGCTCGGCGTCCGAGAGCGACTCGGGCCCTTCCCGCGCGAGGCGCTCGCGTATCCTGGGTTGTGTGACTACCGAGGGCCGCCCAGAGTCGTACAATGTATCTTGGGGCATCGAGGCCTCCGTCGAGATACGCGCCCGTGAGCGTCCGGTGATTGAGGCGGCATATTAAAAACTCTATGGCTCACTATTCTCGTTGCGCCTTAATCTCGGATTGACTATATTTACGGCTGCCGATGAAGGGGCCTCGCGCCGCTCTGGCTCGAAACGGACGCGCATAATCCATAGCGAAGGAGAGGGAAATGAAAAGCCTAAAAGGCACGAAGACCGAGAAGAACCTGATGGCGGCGTTCGCCGGGGAGTCGCAGGCGAGGAACCGGTATACGTACTTCGCCGCGAAGGCCAAGGAAGAGGGCTTCATGCAGATTTCCATGATTTTCGACGAGACCGCCAATCAGGAGAAAGAGCACGCCAAACGGATGTTCAAGTTCATGGAGGGCGGCGACGCATCGATAACGGCCGCCTTCCCCTTCGGCGTAATAGGCTCTACGCGAGACAACCTCCTAGCAGCCGCGGCAGGCGAGAACCATGAGTGGAAGACGATGTACCCCGATATCGCTGAGACCGCCCGCGAGGAGGGCTTCGACGCTATAGGGGCCGCATTCGACGCGATAGTCGTCGCCGAGAAGCAGCACGCGAAACGTTACGAGAAGCTCGTCGCCAACATCGATGCCGGCAAAGTGTTTAAGGCCGACAAAAGCGCGCTCTGGCGCTGTCTCAACTGCGGTTACCTATTCGAGGGGACAGAAGCTCCGAAGGCCTGCCCCGCCTGCGCTCATCCCCAGGCCTATTTCGAGCGCCTGGGCGAGAATTGGTGAGGGAGAAAGCCATGTCGCAAAAACTGCAAGTGTTCAAGTGCGATAACTGCGGTAGCATCGTCGAGGCCCTCCGCGCCTCCGACTGCGATCCTTCCTGCTGCGGCAAGAGCATGCGGGCCCTGTCTGAGAATTCCACCGACGCGGCCAAGGAAAAGCACGTTCCCGTGATCGAGGTAAAGCCCGATGGAGTGCTCGTGCGCGTCGGCTCAGTGCCTCATCCGATGGAAGCCGATCATTTCATCGAGTGGATCGAGCTCCTCGTTCCCGCGGCCGACGGAAGCGTCGCCGCATCGTATCGAGCCTTCCTAAAGCCCGGCGACAAGCCGGAAGCCTTCTTCGCGGTGAAGGCCGCCAAGGTCTGGGCGCGCGAGTACTGCAACAAACACGGCCTCTGGAAGGCCTGAGTAAAGGAGAAGAGCATGAAGAAGTATATCTGCGATGTGTGCGGCTACATCTATGATCCGGAGGTCGGCGATCCAGACGGCAAGGTAGCCCCGGGGACGGCCTTCGAGAGCATTCCCGACGATTGGGTATGCCCGCTCTGCGGCGCTTCCAAAGAAAGTTTTTCGCCGGCTTAAGGCGCGGGGACGGCGGCGCTCGCGCGGCGCCGTCCTACAACGAGCGATCGGAGATCCACCATGCTATCCCGCGAGGATTTCGTTTTTACCATCGGCTACGACGGGGCCTCGGCCATCGTCGATGGCCGAGCCAAGAAGCAATACGGCAAGCTCTCGACGATGGAGCTTGCCGAAGAGGGGCTCTACAGGGCCGCGGTCGCCTCGGCCTTCTACGAGATGAAGAAGGATGATGGGCCGATGAAAGAATTTATCCAATTCTTCAACTCGAAAGCGGGTACTTCCTACACGAAGGCCGAAGAGCTCCAACGGCTTTTCGGCGTCAATCTCGAGGACGTATCCAGGACGATCGTCCTGTAAATCACATCGTTTCCGCGATGGTGCACTTAAGGTACCTAGACTCCCCGTAGCCCGAGACTATGGGGTGGTCGAGGTCCTGCGTCCTCTCCTCTATGATCCTGATCCGGCGGCCCGAGTCCTCGGCCGCCTCCTCTAGCATCAGCGCGAATAGTTCGCTGCCGAACCAATGCGAGCACGAGCAGGTGACGAGTATGCCGCCCTCTTCCAGCAGCTTCAGCGCCCTGAGGTTGAGCTCTTTGTAGCCCCGCCTCGCTCCGTCTACCGAGGCGCGGTTCTTGGCGAAGGCCGGCGGATCGAGGACGACAAGGCCGAATTTTTCGCCTTTCCGCTCGAGCGCGCGCAGGAGATCGAACGCGTTGGCCTCCCGCGCCTCGACGAGGGCGGCTAGGCCGTTCCTCGCCGCGTTGGCCGAAACAGACGCGACGGCATCGGACGAGGAATCGACGGCGAGCACGCTTGCGGCGCCCGCGGCCGCGCAGGCGAGGCCGAAGCCTCCCGCGTTACAGAAGGCGTCGAGGACTCTTTTCCCTTTCGCATATCGCGCCGCGGCGGCGCGGTTGGAGCGCTGGTCGAGGAACCAGCCCGTTTTCTGCCCGCCGAGTATGTCCACTCCGAAGCGCAGGCCGTTCTCTTCGATAAGGACGCTTCTTGGAACGCTCCCCGCCAGCACTCCAACGGAGGAGGCTAATCCCTCGAGGGCGCGCACGGGCGCATCGCTGCGCTCGGCGATGCCTTCGGCCGGGAATACCCGCGCGAGGGCCCCAAGTATCTCGGTCTTGCGGGCATCGACGCCGAGGCTAAGGAATTGAGCCGATAGCCATCTGCCGCTATTAGCGGAAGAGACGGCGCTAGAATCCTCCGGCGAGCCCACGAAAGAATCGACGATCAGCCCCGGTATCCCGTCCGCTTCCCCGTAAACGAGCCGCAGGCTTTGGCGCTCGGGATCGAAGAATCGGGTCCTCCAGGTCAGCGATCGGGCAATGGCGTCGGCGAAGAATCCCTCGTCGGCCGCTCGCGGGATCCGCGAGTAGATGCGGGCGCGAATCTTGGACTTGGGATTGTAGAAGGCAGAGCCGAGGGATCTGCGCCGCGAGTCGAGGACCTCTATTTCCGCGCCGGGAACCGGATTGCCCTCTACCCCGGCTATTTCGTTATCATAGACCCATGGGTGGCCCGCGCGTATACGCGCCTCTTCCCTCGGCCTGAGTATTATTCTTGCTCTTTCCATGGATCGAGACTACACGTTATAGGGAATAGGGGGCAAGCGTTTTTGCTCGGTGCGCTCAGGCTTTCACATTCGAAGCGCTATATACTATTCGATTATCGTACTGGAGGATCCATGATCCAATTCGGGCGCATTAGAGGGACCGTCCTCGCCGCAGTTTCACTGACGGTCTTGCTCTTTGTCCTATCCTCATGCGCAGGCTCCCCCAAGCAGAAGGCCGCCCCGGCGGGAGCGACCACGAGCAGCGCCGTAAGCAACGCCCCTGGCGGCGACGTGAGCGGCGATGAGAGCTCCGGATCGAGCGAGGACATGCTTAGGGCGCCGGCGCCGCCTGCCTCCAAACCTGCGGCCCCTTCCGCGACGCCCAAGCCGGAAGCGGCCAAGTCCGCCGCATCGGGCGTGCGAGCCGCCGCCGCGGATGAAGCCAGTCCGGAGTTTATGCTTTCCGAAGAGGCCGCTTCCGGGTCGGCATCGCGCGGCGCCCCCGCGGCGCCTTCTCAATCCGGCCTCAAGGCCGGCTATTCCGACGACAACGATCAATTCAATTACTTCGTCAAGTTCCTCGATCAGTATAAAGCCGTCCCTCATTACGAGCTCGCGATAGACGAACGCATCGCCGTCAAGGTCGTCGATTCGCTAGGCCGAGCGGTAGCCAACGCGGCGGTAAGCGTAAGCGTAGGAGGGAAAGCGGCCGCGAAGGGGGAAACCTATTCCGATGGCCTTTTCTATCTCTATCCGCTCGAGCTCGGCGCTCCCCAGGCAAATAGTTATTCGCTCGAAGCGAGGATTAAGGGGATTTCCGCGTCAGTCGAAATATCGCGCACAGGGCCGCGCAGCCTCTCCCTTGTTTTGGGCGCTCCCCGCGTCGTCCCCTCGCCCCTGCCCGTCGACGTTCTCTTTGTCCTCGATACTACCGGCTCCATGGGAGAGGAGATCGAGCGCCTCCGATCCACCATCGAAATAATCAGCGCCAATATCACCGCGCTGAAACCTAAGCCCTCGTTGCGCTTCGGCATGGTCCTCTACAAGGATAGGGACGACGTCTACGATACGAAGGTCGTGCCCTTCACGGGAGACCTCGACGCATTCCAGAAAGCCCTGGACGAAGTGAGCGCGGACGGCGGCGGCGACGAGCCCGAGGACCTCCAGTCCGCGTTGCGCGACGCCGTCAATAAAATGGATTGGAATTCGGACGGGTTGCGGATGGGTTTCATCGTCACCGACGCATCCTCCCACCTCGATTACGGACAGGAATATACCTACGCAGCTTCCGCGCGCGAGGCCAAAGCCAAGGCCATAAAGCTCTTCTCCATCGGCGCCGGAGGCCTGCCCCTCGAGGGCGAATACCCGCTCAGGCAGATCGCGCAGTACACCCAAGGCAAGTACATCTTCCTTACCTACGGAGAGAAGGGCGAGTCCTCCGGCGGCGCGGAAGGCTCGGTGTCGCATCACACGGGTTCCAACTTCGCGACAGACAAGCTCGAGGCCATTGTGATCAAGTTTGTCCGCGAGGAGATCGCGCGGCAGTCCGACAAGCCCATCGAGGCCGACGAGGCCTACAGCGACGCGCAAAAAATCGATACGGAGACCCGCGAGGACACGCTCTCGAAGCTCTTTGCGCAGGCCCTGAAGGATCTCTCCGACTACTCGAGCCTTCGGCTCGGACCCGGCTCGAAGCTGGCCATAATGCCCCTCACGGCCGCTCAAGGATCCGGCGAGGGAACGCCGGCCCAGGCCGAGTATTTCGGCTCTCAGCTCTCCCTCGCGGCCTCCAAGTCCAAGCTTTTCACGATCGTCGAGCGCGGAGACCTGCAAAAGGTCCTGGGCGAGCTCGAGCTGCAGCTTTCCGGCCTCGCCGACGAGGACAATGCAGCCAAGGCGGGCAAGCTCCTCGGCGCCGACTTCCTCGTGACCGGCACGGTATTCCGCGGGAGCGAGCGCTACGAGCTTTTCCTCAAGCTCCTCCGCGTCGAGACGGCCGAAGTGCTCGCGGCGACGAAGGCCCGCGTGGATCTGAAGCTTGGGTTGTAGCGCTGCGAGCCGGCTCGGGCCTCGAGTACTCCGGAAGCCGGGCATCGAAGTTGGACCCATCGCCAGCGCCTCGTCCCGACTCGGCTCGCGACGGGTCCGCCCGGTTCCCTACATATACTTACGGCCGACTATCCAGAGGGAAATGAGGATTATGAAATGCCAGGAAAGGCCATAGAACCAGGCGAGGAAGCTGGGCTCGAGAAAATTCTGTAGGAGAAAGGCGACGAACATGTAAACCGCCCAGAATATAAAAAGGGCGATGCTGAGGATTTTGGCCAGTTCCGCCGACCCCGAAACAAAAAGGCCGAGGACGAGGACAGCCCCCATTACGATCTCGATGACCGCCATGATGATGTAGAGAGCGTCGTTCCTGCCGAAGGCGCGCCGCAGCTCGTCCAGGGAAGAGTCGTGGCGCATCAGGTTGGAAATGCCGAGTACGAGGAAGAATACGCCGAGGGCGAGCTGGAGGAAGAAGGTCGAGCTGAGCGTGAGCAGTGATTTCTTAGCCATAGTTGCTCCTTCGGGCGATAGATAGCTAATAATATAACATATCTACGAGGATTGGGCCAAAACCGGGAGCGGGCCTCGACCCTGTGGCCGCCTTCGGGCTAACCTTAGCGCCATGAAAGTCGATCTCATTGCGATAGACCTCGACGATACATTGCTTCGCGCCGACCTCACGATATCGGAAGGCAATAAACGCGCGCTCGCTAAGTCGCGGGCCGCGGGCATTCGGCTCGTGCTAGCCTCGGGGCGCAATCTCCATTCGATGTACGCTTACGCCGAGGAGCTGGGTCTCATCGGCCCCGGCGACTACATGATCTGCTCCAATGGGGCCGAAATCATACATTCCGCCTCGGGCCGCGTGCTCGACGAGCGACGCCTCGAGAGCGCGCTCTGTCGTGAGATCGCATCGGCGATAGAGGAGCGCGGTTTTCCCTGGCAGATCTACGAAGAGGGGATGATCCACGTGAACGCGGCAAACCCCTGGGCCCTCGAGGATTCGCGGCTGACCGGACAGCCTAGCATTCTCGTCGAGGACAGAGAGGAATTCTTTTCGCGGGGCCTCCTGAAATTCGTCGTTCCCGGGGAGCCTGAGCGAGTATCGAAGCTGCTCGAGCAACTGTTAGCTCTCTTCGACGGAAGGGCGATAGTCCTCACCTCCAAGCCCTATTTCCTCGAAGTGCTGGCCCTGGGCGCGGACAAGGGCTCGGCCCTGGAGCGCCTGACGGCGATGCTCGGCCTGTCCCTATCCGGCGCGATGGCCATCGGCGACGCGATGAACGATCTCGGCATGGTGCGCGCCGCGGGCTTCGGCTGCGCGCCCGCCAACGCGATTCCTGAAGTCAAGACGGTAGCGCGTTATATCTCCCTGCGTACGAACGAAGAGGATGCGGTGGCGGATCTTATCGAGAGCGTGGCCCTCTCGAATCGCTGAGAGCGGCGAATTTCCTAGGTCTTTTCCCTTTGGTTCCCGATATTGGTATACATAGTAGGTTTCGCCGCGGAGCGGAAGGGGCGCGAAAGCGCAAAGTCAAAGGTTTATGGAGGATAGTTATGCCACAGGATATACATCAGCTTGGCGCAAGACACTGTTTTACCTGTATTCAGTGGGACGGACACCGGACTTTCGACCAGGTCGCGAAAACCATCAGGGTCGATTCAGGCTCCGAAGGAAACTGCCGAGTCCATCATACGAAGGTCAAGGGTACGCATTACTGCGACCAATTCAATCCCCTGAAATAAATTCTAAAATATTCCACTATCGACGCGTCTCGATATCGCCGAGCCCCCGGTTTACATCCGAGCCGCGATGGCCGACAATATGACGGGACGGTAGCACATGAAGCGAAGCATCGCGATTCTCGCCCTGAGTATCATAATCGCCGCCGCGGCTTGGGCGGAGCTCGAATACAAGGGCCTAGATCTGGGCAAGGACGATAGTCTTCTTTTCTCGACTCAGACCGAGCTCCCCGGCGACGGCGCCTACGATACGCTCTTCGCCTCCGACCTGGGCGGCGGGGGCACGGCGCAGCTCACCGTGTTTCCCGAGCAGATTACCCTAGTCGAGGGCGGCTCCCGGCTTCAGGTGCAGAACCGCTTCGGCCTCTTCCGCAGCGACCGCTCGCTCTCGGATCTGGCCCCCGTCGCGGGATATCCCGCCTTCGCGCGGGGATCGTCCGTCCGACAAGGCAGGCTTCTTGCCGGGACGACCAGCCCCGACGGCGCTTACATCCTCTCCGCCGTACCGACTTCGCCGGCCTACGCGAGGCTCGTCCTATTCGATGTAGCGAAGGGCGTCGAGTCCGTGGTCGCCTCCAAGGTTGGATACTCGATAGAGAATCTGCCCGCCCGCTGGTCCCCCGATTCCAGGAATTTTGTCTACTCGAAAGAGGGATCGATATATTACTACAGCGTCGATCAGCTCTCGGGATCGCGCGTCCTCGACGAGGAGTATCGGCGCATCGGCGACGGCAGGATCCAATGCGCGCGCTGGGCCTCCGACGGCTCCTTGTTTTACCTCAAGGACAACGCCCTCTTCAGGATACTCCCCGCCGAATTTTTCACCCAAGCCCTTTACCGCGGGATAGCCGGCATGGGCGTTCTCGCGGGCAAGACGCCCTTCCCCTTCGATCCCAACTTCGACGATTTTTGGGTGTCCCGCGACGGCTCCCGGATCATTCTGTCTAAGGCCGGCCGCAATCTCTTTCTCATCTACCTCGATCCCGACGATTTCGGCTCCGAGCCTCGAGTGACCGCGCTGCCCTATCTATTCCTCCAGGGCGACACGATAGTCCGCGACCTGCTGTGGCCCGCGGGCGGCATGGTTACGGTTTTCACCGGCTCCCTAAGGCAAGGCTCGCGCAGCTCGGGCGCCTATCGCCTCGCCGCGCCGCCCGATCCCGCCCTCGCCGGCCTGGCCACGGCCGTACAGTCCCTCGACGCGAACGGCGCCCTAGAGCTCGTCATGTCTCCCGACGAGTCTAAGGTCGCCGTAGTGACCAGCGTCGGCGTCACCGTACGCTCTTACGTCGATTGGTCGGTCAAGGCTCAGGTCAAGGCCCTGGGCACCCTCCACGCGCTCTGGCTCTCCGAGGACAGGATGGTCGTCGCCGGCTCTTCCCTCATCGAGACGGTGATCCTCTCGACGGGCCAGCGCAACTTGGTCGCGCTCTCGCAGGCCGAGAAATACGGCCGCTCCGACGACGGCTTGTTCTACGCGCAAGAAGGGGGCGTCCCCTACCGAAGAGCGGCGATGGCCGGCGACACCATCGCCAAGTCGGCCGCGTCCGGCGCCGCCACAGGCGGCTGGATACCCTCGACGACCTTCGCCGCGGTCCCTCCCGCCTCGAGCTCGCCCGCCTATCGCGTCTATCTCGACGCCCTCGCGGCCGGCTCGTACCGAAACAACCTCATGGTGCGTTCGGTCAAGGCATTGGGCACGAGGCCCATCTTCCCCCCGCCCGCGACGAGCTACGCGCCCTTCCCCGACAGGGACGAGCCGCGCAACGGCGCCTCCTTCGACCACGGCTCGCGCATCAGGCGCCGCGAGCTGTCCATCGTCTTCGATGCCATCGGTTCCGCCGAAGGCCTCGTCGGCGTCCTCAACGTCCTCAAGGACTACGGCGTCACCTCTACCTTCTTCGTCAACGGCGAGTTCGTGCGCCAGAGCCCCGGGGCGGCGCGGCTTCTCGCCGGATCGGGCAACGAGATCGGGTCCATGTTCTTCACGGCCGTCGATCCGACCGACGCGCGCTTTAAGATCGATGCCGAGTACATTCGCCGAGGCCTGGCGCGGGCGGAGGACGAATGGTTCGCCGTCACCGGCAAGGAACTGTCCCTCATCTGGCATACGCCCTACTACACCGTCAACACCGATATCCTCGCCGCGGGCGCATCCATGAACTACAGCTTCGTAGGCCGCGACATCGATCCCCTGGATTGGGTTACGCGCGCGGACTCAGCGCGCCTGCGCGGCGCCTATCTCGACGCCCATCACATCGTGGAAAAAATCGTGGCGGAAGCGAAGCCGGGATCGATTATCCCCATTCGCCTAGGCATTACGGACGGAGGCCGCGACGACTACCTGTATCGCGAACTGGCTCTTCTCATAGATAACCTGATGGCCTCGGGTTACCAGATAGTCCCTGTCTCGACCCTCATCGAGCACGCCAACTGATGGCACATCCAGAGCTGGAAAAATCGGCGGCCGGTTGAAAAGCAAGGTGAAGGGCATTATTATATCGCTATCGTATTCTTATAAATAAAGTGTGAGGTGGAGCGCATGGGCGCAAACGAACTCGTAGTCGATGTTGCCAAGATAAAGCGGGCGGCGCATAACGCCATAGCCCTTAATATCCTCACGTATACTCTCCCGCACGACATCGAAGTGTACATGGAAGAAGTCCTGGACGTGTTCCTAGGGGAGCTTGGCCAGAAGAAACTCAAAGACTATATCGTCTACTGCCTCAGGGAATTGGCGGTCAACGCCAAAAAGGCCAATACCAAGCGCGTGTATTTCGACTCGCGCGGCCTAGACATCGATGATACGGACCAGTACGACGAGGGGATGATCGCCTTCAAGCAGGACACGATGGACAACATCGCCTGGTACCTGCAAAAGCAAAAGGAAAAGGGCTACTACATAAAGATAATCTTCCAGTCCAAGGGAGCGAATATAATCCTCGAGGTCAGGAACAACGTCGAGATCAACAAGAAAGAATACGTCCGCATCCACGACAAGCTCGCGCGCTCGCGCAAGTACACGAGCCTCGAAGAGGCTCTGCAGCAGGTGCTGGACCCCTCGGAAGGGGCGGGCCTCGGCCTGGTAATACTGGTGCTCATGCTCAAGAAGATAGGCCTCGACGAGGACTGCTTCGATATCTGGGCCGAGTCGGGCGAAACGGTCGCGCGAATCACCGTGCCCGTCGCGGCGGCCAGGATCGAGTCCGTCTCCACGCTCACCGACGAGATAGTCAAGTCGATCACGAGCCTGCCCCAGTTCCCCGACAACATCGTCCAGATACAGCGCCTTATCGCCGACCCCGACAGCCAGATCGTCGATATCGCGAGGTATATATCGACCGATCCGGCCATGACGGCCGACCTTCTCAAACTCGTCAACTCGGCGGCCTACATGATGGCCAAGAAAGTGGACAACATCGTCGATGCCGTGAAGCTCGTTGGACTGCGGGGCATCAAGAACCTCCTGTACTCCTACGGGACCTTCAAAATCCTCGATGACGGCGCCGCCGACAAGAAAAAGCTCTGGGACCACTCGTACAGGACGGCTTACTACGCCTACAACCTGGCCAAGAATTTCAAGGGCAACGTCAAAGGCCTGCTCGACGACGCCTATGTCGGCGGAATGCTGCACGATATGGGGAAGATAATCTTCTCGACGGTCCACCCCGACCTGCTCGACAAGATTCGCGGGTTCTGCAAAGACAAAGACATCCCCGCGGATACCTTCGAGGGCATAGCCGGCGGGATGAACCACGCGGAGATCGGCGCGCGCATCGCCGAAAAGTGGAATTTCCCCGAGTCTCTCGTCTCCGCTATCCGCTATCACCACGAGCCCAGCCTCGAGCCCGGCGATTATCGCGACGTGGTCCATGTCGTCTACCTCGCCAATGTGTTTTGCGAGTACGAAGCGCGCAACGTGAGCTACGAGCAGATCGAGCCCACCGTCCTCCAGGACTATGGCTTCGCGAGCGAAAGGCACTTTAAGGCGGTCGTGGATAAGATGTCCGAGGGCTTTAAGCTCGAGTCGGGCCGCGTGGCGCGGGACAGCGGGACTAGAAGATAGCCGCTTCGGCCCGGGGCGCTACAGCGCGTCCAGGAATAGCATGAGGTAGTGCTGGACGCCCCCGAAGTAGTCCTTCTCGAGCGCGGCCGCCGACTTCCCGATGTAACGGTAGTGCCAGCTCTCCCACTTATAGCCGGTCTCCGCCGACATATCCCGGGGGAAGGACAACGAGAAACCGAAGCGGCGAGAGTTCAGCGACAGCCACCGCGACGCTTTTGTCTGCGCGAAGGCGTCGGTGATAGAGCCGAAATCGACGGCCGTGCCGAGCTGATGCTGCGAATGGCCGGGCTGCGCGACGCTGGCCGCGGTTTCGGCCTCGCCGTCTGCCTTGACGCCCCTGTTCCACACCTCGACCTGATAGGCGTAGGAGCGGTAGCTCGAGGAGACGAGGAGGGTCACGCCCTCGGCGCGGGCCGCGGCGTCCATGGCCTTCAGCGCCAGAAAGGCGGCCTTGCGCAGACGGTGTCCGCTGCGGGAAACCGAGAGCCCTGTCCCATCCAGGGGGACGAGGTCGGCGGGGGCGTAGCCCTCGATCAGGGCTTTGGCCTTGTCTACCAGGACGAGGAGCATGGGATCGGCCATGCGATCGGCCAAAGCGGCCGAGAGATAGCGCTGGAATGGCTCGGGGGCCGCGTCGATCCTAGCCTGAATCGCCGCGCTTACGCTTGCCGAGAGGGCCGCCGAGGCCAAAGCGGCGCGAATACGAGCGGGCTCTGTCCCCTCGCTCCATTGCGCCCCGGCCATAAAAAAAACGCAGAAAACGGCTAAAATGCGCCTGAGTCGGCGGGAAGCTTGCCAAAGTACCATGAGGAGAGTATATACTTTCGAAATAAGTAACAAAAGCGGTGTAGTGTTGTGTGCAAGCTCAGCTTGCGATACCTTTTGACAATACGACACATAAGGAAGGAACGAGCATGAAACGAATAATTTTCGCCGTGTTGTTTGTGGCTGTCGCCGCCGTCGCGGCCTTGTCTCAGCCTAAAATCGCCGTCCTCGATGCCATCATCCCCCAGAACATGGACCCCTCGGTCATCATTCCGATCACCGAGAAGATCGCCGAAAGACTAGTCGTCTCGGGGCGCTTTACCGTCCTGGATCGAGCCAATATCGATAGCGTGCTAAAAGAGCGGGAGTTCGAGGTCTCGGGTATGGTGTCCGACCAAGATGTGGTAACCGCCGGTAAGTACCTAGGCGCCGATTTCGTCGTCGTCGCCAAAGTCCAAAAGGTGAGCGACACCTATTTTATCAGCGCCAAGATGATAAACATCAAGACCGGCGTAATCGCCAACCAAACCTCCGCAGAAGGCGAAGGGAAGCTCTCGACATTGATAGGCCTTGGCGCCCAAGTCGGAGAAGTGCTATCCGGAGGGGCGGTCACTGCCGTTTCGTCCACGGGGAACGGCCAGACGGACATATCCAAATCGGATACGACAGTCGCGCCTCCGCCCGTTGCGGACACTATCGTCACGCCCCCTGTCGCCCCTCCTCCTGTTACGCCTCCGCCCAAGAAGGTTAGCGAAAAGTTCAAGTCGCGTTTGCTCTTCTCCGGAGGCACTACCGACGGGACGATTTCGAATTCCCTGCCGGCCGCAAACGGAAACGGATCGGGCCTGGGATTCGATGTCTTCGTTCTTCTCCCGAGCGCCAAGGGCATATCGCTGGTAACCAATGTAGACAGCGTTGCTTTCGATCTCGGAACTTATACAGAAAGCTTCGTCGATGTAATGGCCGGGTTAGGACTGGCCTTCAAGCTGGGTCCCTTCGTGCCCTTCGCCGATGTAAAGGGCGGGCTGAGCTTCGGCGACGATTCCAGCTCCGTCTATTCGTATACCTGGAACGGGATGGGCACCTGCCTCGGCGTCGATGTCGGCGCCAATTTAGACCTGGGCCGTTGGTTTGTGCTTGGGCTGCGCTATCAGTATGTCGGCGTGTCGATCGCCTGGGACGACAAATCGGGCAGCGCGGTCGATTTGTCCAGCATATTCCTCTCCGCGGGCATCAGGTTCTAATCCAAGGACGCAGGTGAAGGATGAATAAAAAGGTAGGCATAATTTGCGTCCTCTGTTTTTTCGCTCTTTTCGCCGCCTCCGCGCTTGATCTGTATTTGACCCCATACGTGCAAGGCGGCGCGGGGCAGGCCTCGGGGTCTTTGTTATCGGGCAGGGGCGACTTCTACGCCGAACTGGGCGCCTCTTCGGGCACTGCGCTCGGCTCTTCGGCCCCATTCTATCCAATACTCTTGCTAGGGGCCGGGGTCGATCTTTCCCTGTCCCAAGGCAAGTTCTTCCTCTGGAAGGGGCCGCTCTCCTTTGTGGCGGGCTTGGACGCGGGCGAATGGGGCGGGGCCGTCTCGGGCTCCACAGCCGCCGGCGCGGCCTTTGCCTCTACCCGGGCGAGAAGCATGGCCATTACGCTTTCCGCAGACGAGCGTATCAGCTTAAACCTCGGGCCGGGGCTCTTTTCCTTCGAGCTCGGGCCTTTCGTCGGTTTCAATGGCGGCTACCTGGTCCAAGAGGCCATCTCCGGCATAACAAGCACGACCTGGCTCTGGCCGGCATTCGCCGACATCGTTTTCGTGGGCGCCAGCCTGGGCTTCGACTATGGCTTTCGCCTCGGTCCCGGCCGCCTTCGCCTGGGCCTTCGCGGCGATATAGGGCTAACGCCCCTGTCCTCGGCAGCTGGGGCCTTAGGCGCCGAAATCGATTATCCCTGGAGGGCCTTCGCTCGCGCGGGCTACGACTTGCCTCTCGGCGCGAAAAAGGCAGAAAAATGAAGCGAAACATTATGCGTTACGCCTGTCTCGCGGTCCTGTCTCTCGTTCTCGCAATGTCCTGTTCCATCCCCGGCTCCCAGACTCCTTCGGCATCTTCGCCGCCTTCGGTTCTCCTCTCTAATTACAATGGCAGCTTCTCCTACACGGTGGACGCCGGCTCGACCGCCAAAAACGTCTACTTCGTGTTCTCCAATACGGGCGTCGATGCGAGCGCGAGCGCCGCGACGGTAAAAAACGCGGTCGGCAGCATAAAGGTAGACGGCGCGGAGATCGCGGCCTCGAGCGCTCAGCCCGCCGGAGGCCCTTCGGCCAGCTCGACGAATATAAAAGACTTTCTGGCGCGCTCTAACCGCGATATCGCAAGCGTTCAGCGAAATGGGGAGATAAAGGTCTCGGCAAACAGCCAAGCGGGGGTAGGCGCGCCCAGCTTCGACGCTGTGGGCGGCGTCCCCCTGTTCCTCAATGACATCGATGCCAGCGGTTCCCTTACACCCCTATCTGCGCATTGTCGCTATTCGACTGTACCTATGCTTGGAAGTCCGATAGTGACTGCCCAGGGCAACCGCTCGCTTAATATCTATGTGGCCGACGACTGCTGGAGCAGCAGCCAAACCGGAACCGCAAGCGCGGACGAAGTCGCTCAGGCTATAAGCCCGTCTTATCCGGCGAAAATGCACGTTATTACCCAGGCAATGGTCGATGCCCTGGCCGCCCGGTTCCTTTCCACTGGCACGACCGACATCTACGCCTACGACACCGCTATCCTCGGCCCCGAGTGGGGCCCTCTGGGCTCGAGCGCGCTCGCGAGTTCTCTCATTCCCTTCGATGGGAATATTACCATCCTCCTTTCGGATATCAGTAATGACAACTCCGACGACGGCGGCATTGTCGGTTATTTCTGGGATGGCAATAATTACGTACACACAGCCACGAATGGCTCCAACGGGCGCATCATGTTCGTCATCGACGCGGTCATGTATGCCAACCCGAGGGTGGATGGCCATACCCAACCGACTGGCGGTTTTGGCTGGGCTGCGACAAACTACTGGGCCGAGGAAGTCTTCTCGACCCTCGCCCACGAGTTCCAGCATATGATCCAGTTTTACCAAAAAGGCATCGTAAAACGAGGCGATGGGCAGACCGCCGACACCTGGATCAACGAGATGTGCTCTCAGCTCATCGAGGACCTCGTCGCAAGCCCCAACCTATTGGGCGGCAGGGGACCTAGGGGCGTCAACACGGCTACGGGCGACGCCGGTCCAACGGGGAATATTTACGGCAGGATCCCGGATTTCAATCGCCTGCTCTCGAATCAGCTCACCAAAACATACTCCTATGGCGTCGATGACTACTCCTTCTCCTACGCCTTCGGTTCCTGGCTCATGCGCAACTACGGCGGCGCGGAATTCGTAAAGAACGTGGTCTACGATTCGGCCACCGACGCGGCCTGCATCACCGACGCCGTAACCAAGGCCACGGGCAGAAGCGTGACGCTGGCCGATCTGCTTACGCGCTGGGCCGTGTCGGTCCTCGGCTCCAACCGGACGGACATGCCGCCGGGCTACGTCTACAACAACGGCGCGTCATGGCTAAGCTCGACCGCAGGCGGCATAAGCTATCAGCTCGGCTCGATTGATTTTTTCAACTATAACCCGACGCCCCAGGTGCTTACGGGGACGGGCTCGGTGCCGCGCGGCACGATCGCGACGGCGGCTAACGTCTATTTTCAAGCCGCCAGCGGACTCACCGGGTCAAAAACTTGGAGCCTGGACGTGCCCCAAGGCGTGGCATTTAGCGTCGTCGTGACGCCATAGCCGCGCTGGAGTATTTAAAAGGAGGGGGTATCGAAGGAAACAGTCAAAGATGCGGTAGAATGGTTTATATCTAGATTGATTGCGAAACTAAGGAGGAAGAGATGAAAATGCGAAGATTGATGGTGGTAGCGGCGATCGCACTGGCTCTCGTGCTCGCGTTTAGCGGATGCTCGGCCTTGATGGGCAAGGCCGGTTCTATTTACGGCACGATTTGGTGGTCTAGCGGAGAAAACATGGTGACCTATGGTTTGGCCACTTATGGCGGCTTCCCCGCGACTGTTACAAAAAACGTGGCCTACCAGGTTCAGCCCGGATCATACTATTTCGATTATTATCTGTATGATTCTTATTATACCTATGCAACGTATGCTGTTTATTATTCGGTCGCGGCCAATCCGGGCAAGCTTTTCGCCGATGGCTCGGAGAAGGACTTTACGATAGATTGCTATACCGATGGCGCGATAGTCAGCGGCACTAACGTCGTCCCTATCGCTCCTTCGATAGCTCCTGCCAAAGACCTGAGCGATGGCACGACGACGAAACTGTACAGCGTCGGCGATTATACGATCACTTTATCATATAAGAAAATCGCTGGTTTCCCCGACCCGAGTAAAGCGGTAGAGCTTAAATAGACTTCGTCTATTTTGCAGGAAAGCCGCCAGGCAGAAATGCCGGGCGGCTTTTTTTACCTACAACGCCGTCTTCACGTAGCCGAGCTTTCCGATATCCTCGTAGGTTTCGTACAGCTGCTCGCGGCTGGTCATCGTGAGCCGCACGCCAAAGCGGCCGTACCTGGCGCCTTCCTTGGCGTCGCCCTGCATCAAAGACCATGCTACGCCGCGCTGGAAGAGTATGCGCTCGAGGTCTTCGCGCATCGAAGCGCCCTCGGCGAGGACGTAGATTATTTTTAAATCGAAGCTGACAGGGAAGGCGAGCTCGTGGGCGTTTAATGGATCGGCCATGACGGTAAGATGCCACGACCGACTAGGTTTTGTCGATTATCCGAGGATGATCTCTACCTCGTGCGTCGTTCCTGCGAGGAAGAGGGGCAGGAGGGCGGTTTTAGCGACGGGGTCGATAGCCTTTCCGTCTACCTTAACCGAGACTACCCCCTTGCAGATGCCCTTGGGGTTCTTCACTTCGATCCTGTATTCCGCGCCGCGGAACTTGCGCTTCGCGGAAAAGCCCTTCCACTTGCGGGCGATGCAGGGATCGACGACTAGGCCGCGGTAGTCGGGCTTAATGCCGAGTATGCCCTGACTGAGAGCGACCAAGGTCCAGGCGGCGGTGCCCGTGAGCCAGGAGTTCTTGGCCTCGCCGAAGCAGGGCGCGTCCCTGCCCGCGATCATCTGGGCGTACACGTAGGGCTCCGATCGGTACAGGTCTATCTCGTCTTGCTTCGCGCTCGGGCAGATGGAGAGGTAGTACTCGAGTGCGCGGTCGCCGTCGCCGAGCTGGCACCAGGCGAGGTGTATCCAGGTGTTGTTGTGGCAGAAGATGCCCGCGTTCTCCTTGACCCCGGGCGGATAGCTCGAGACTTCGCCGAGCTCGACGTGATAGGTCGAGTAGGCTGGCTGCTGGATGATGACGCCTTTGGGCGTGTACAGGAGCTTATGCACGCTCTCCATCGCCCTGCGCGCGCGGCCTCTGCTCGCTCCCGCCGCGTCGTCGGCGCCGGCGCCGCCTAGTACGCACCAGCCCTGGCTCTCGATGTAGATTTTCCCTTCCTCGCACTCCTTGGAGCCGACGCTCTTCCCCGAGGCGTCGTAGGCGCGGCGGTACCATTCGCCGTCCCAACCCGCGTCCTCGACGGCGGCGAGCATCTCCTCGCGGTCGGATAGCATGCGCCTCGCGTCCTCGGGGCGCTTCATGAAATCGTACAACGCGGCCATCTCGCGCGAGGCGTGGAGGAAAAGGCCGGCTATCATCACCGATTCGGCCTGCGAGCCCTCCACGTCGCCGGCGCACTGGAAGCTCTCGTTGGCCTCGGTGGAGAAGCAATTAAGGTTGAGGCAGTCGTTCCAGTCGGCGTGGCCGATGAGGGGGAGCTTGCGCGGCCCGCGCTTGCGCATCGTGTAGGCGATCGAAAGCTCGAGATGGTGGAGCAGGCTCTCGCGCAGGGGGCCGCCGTCCGCGTATTCCTTGTCGGCGTAGCCGCAGCCCTCGTCCAGGATGGAGAGATCGCCGGTTTCTTTTATGTAGGCGCAGGTCGAGAGCACAAGCCAGAGGTGGTCGTCGTAGAAATCGCCGCCGACCTCCGCGTTGCCTTTTTTAGTAAGGGGCTGGTACTGGTGGTAACAGGTGCCGTCGGAGAGCTGAGTGGAGGCGATGTCGAGGATGCGCTCGCGGGCGCGCTTCGGGATCATGTGCACGAATCCCAGGATGTCCTGATTCGAGTCGCGGAAGCCCATGCCGCGGCCGATGCCTGTCTCGTACATCGAGGTCGAGCGCGAGAGGTTGAAGGTCGCCATGCACTGGTACTGGTTCCACGCGTTGAGCATGCGCGCGGCGTGCTCGTCGGGAAGCTCTGCCTGGAAATTGGAGAGCAGTCCCTCCCAGAAGCGCCCTAGCTCGGCGAAAGCCGCGTCCACGGACCCCGGCTTGGCGTAGCTCGCGACTATTTCCCGGCCGAGCGTCTTGTTCATGACGAAAGGCGCGTCGAATTTCGGCAAGTCGCCCTGCTCGACATAGGCGAGGACAAAGGCGAAGCTTTCCTCGGCGCCGGGACTCAAGTCTAGGTCTACCTGATGCGCCCCTATCGGGTTCCAGCCGAAGGCCTTCGAGAGCGAACATTTCCCCGCGAAGGGGACGCGGGCCTCGTGCAGGCCCTCGTGGACGCCCACGAATGCGTCGCGGTCGGTGTCGAAGCCCGCGACGGGGCGCGTGCAGGCGAATAGCGTGTAATGGTTGCGTCTCTCGCGGTATTCGGTCTTGTGATAGATGGCGCCGCCTGAGTCGCCCGAGGCGATGCCCTCCACCTCCACTTCGCCGATAGAGTAGGTGCGCTGGTAGTTGGTCATGTCGTTAAGCGCTTCGTAGAAGCAGAACTCCTGGTAGGAGAAGAGGCTGATTTTTTTTCGCGCCTTCGATTTGTTGCGCACGGTGACTTTCCACACTTCCTCGTTGCGCCCGATCGGTACGAAGAAGAGGAGTTCCACTTCTAGGCCGTCCTTGGCGCCCGTGATCCGCGTGTAGCCGAGGCCGTGGCGGCACTCGTAGGAATCAAGCTTCGCCTTCACGGGTTTCCAGCCGGGGTTCCAAACGCTCCCGCCGTCGTTGACGTAGATGTAGCGGCCACCGAGGTCGTAGGGCACGTTGTTGTAACGGTAGCGCGTCAGGCGACGCAATCGCGAGTCTTTCCAGAAGCTGTAGCCGCCCGCCGTGTTGGTGCACAGGCCGAAGAAATCGTCCTGACCTATGTAGTTCAGCCAGGGGAGGGGGGTGTCGGGCCGGGTGATGACGTACTCTCGACGCGCGTCGTCGAAATGGCCGTATTTCATTTTAAGGGCCTCCATATTCTATTCGTTCATCCGAGTTCGATGTCCACTTCGTGAACGGTGCCGGGGGGCAGTACGGGGAGTACGGCGAAGAGGGCGACTTCGATGGGCCTGCCGTCTATCGATGCCGACGTTACGCCCTTGCCGCCTCCTCGCGGATTGCGGACGCGGATCCTGTAGGTCGCCCCGCGGAAACGGCGCGTCGCCTGGAATCCCTTCCAAGCCCCGGGTATGCGAGGGTCCACGATGAGGGCGGCGTAATCCGGCCTTATGCCGAGTATGCGTTGGGTGGCCGCCTGGTATGCCCAGCTCGAAGTGCCCGAAAGCCAGGAGTTGCGAGCGAGGCCGAACTGAGGATGCTCGTCGCCCAGGGCGTTCTGAGCGTAGACGTAAGGCTCGACCTCGAAGGAGTCGAGATCGTCGTTGCGGGCCGCCGGGTTGATCTGCTGGTAGTAGCGCCAAGCGCGATCGCAGTCGCCCCGCATGCACTCGGCGATGACGGCCCAGGGATTGGCGTGGAAAAAGATGCCGCCGTTCTCTTTTGTCCCGGGCGGATAGGTGGTGACGCCGCCCACGCCGGGGTCGTAGCCCTCGTAGCCGGGCCAGAAGAGCTTGAGGCCGCGCTCGGTATTAAGGAGGCGGAATACGGAGTCCATGCACTCTCGCGCGCGATCGCCCTCGGCGAAGCCGGATATCACCGCCCAGGTCTGGGAGTTGATCCAGATGCGCGCGCGCTTGGCCGCGCGGGTGCCTATCGCGGAGCCGTCCGCGTCGAAGTAGCGCAGCCACCACTCGCCGTCCCAGGCCGAGTCGTTTACGCTTTTCTTCATCTCGGCGTGCCAGGCTTTCCAGCGCGCGGCCGATTCGCTCTCGCCCAAGGCGTCGGCGAGGGCGGCCAGCTCGAAGAGGGCGGCGCCGTAGAGGCAGGCGGTAAAGACGCTCTCGGCGCCCGAGGGAAGGTTGACCGGGTCGTTCCAATCGGCGTAGCCGAGGAGGGGAAGGCCGTGCCTCCCGAGGTCGCCGCGCGTGAAGGAGGCCGCGCGCGCGAGGTGCTCGAGGACGCTCGCGATTTCGGGGCTCCGGGCGCGGTCGCCTTCGTCCTTGTCGTAAAAGGGAACTTTCTCGCGCAGGAAGCCGAGGTCGCCCGTCTCCTTTAAGTAGGACGCGACGGATAGGATTATCCATAGGTGGTCGTCGGAGTAGTAATGGGGCCTGTCTTCCCTCTCGCGGCTATCGCCCTCGGTCGCGATCATGGAGAGGGGATTGAACTGGTGCATGGCGGATCCATTGCGCAGCTGGACCGAGAGGAGCTTCTTTATGAGCTCGCGCGCCTCGTGGGGCATGTGGGCCATCACGCCCATGACGTCCTGCGAAGAGTCGCGAAAGCCTATGCCGCGGTCGGCGCCGAAGCCGAGCTGGTAGAGCGAGAGGTAGCGGCTCCAATTTTTCGTGACGAAGCACTGCCTGGGGTTGTGTACATTGACCATAGAGTCGAAGGAGGGGACGGGGCTTTCGACCTTGAAGGCCGAGAGGTACTCCTCCCAGGAAGAGGCGAGCTCGGCGAAGGCCCGGTCGACCTCGTCGAAGGACCTCCATCGCTGAATGCCGCCCATGGCGTCTTCGATCGACGCGGTTTGACCGAGCTGGGTGATCAGCCGGACTTCGGCCCCGCTCTCGAGCTCGCCTATCCTGTGCATAAGGGCGCCGATATTGTCGCCCCGGCGCGCCTCGTGGTTCTCGAGTTCGTCCGCGTCGAGCGAAAGCGGATGGGCCCATGTGCCGTATTCATTCGCGCCCAGGAAGCGCTTTCGGTCGGTCTCGAAGCTCGAGGCGCTAGCGCTGGAGGCCAGGAAATTCTCGGCGACGCCGCGCTTCATGTACGCGCACTGAGCCAGGACGACGCGGCCCTCGGCGTCCCTTAAGGCGCGGCTCTGCATGGTTTGAGGCACCCAGTCGGCGTTGGTCAGCTGCTTGAGCGCGTCGAAGTGCGTATATTCGACTACGGGTATCAGGTCGAGCTCTATTCTGCGGTCGGTAGAGTTTCGGACGCGGATATCGCGTATCTCCCGGTCGGCGCCCTTCGGGACGAAAATACGGATGTCGAAGTCGAGGCCAAAAAACCGCGTTACGAATCTTGTATAGCCTAGGCCGACTCGGGCTTCCCACGCTTCCCAGGGATCGAGTGTGGGGACATAAAAAGGCGACACGATGCGCCAGGCCTCGCGCGGCCCATCGGTCGGGCGAAAACGAGCATAGAGGGTCTGTCCCTTAAAATCGCTTGCCGGCATTTGGGCGATGTACTTGACGATACGGTTGAGCGATGGGTCTCCTTTACAGAGAATCCCGCCTCCCGTCGAATCGACGAAGCCGCCGAAATCCAGGGTTCCGATGTAATTGATCCATTTGACCGGAGTCCGAGGCGTGGTTATTACATATTCTTTGGAGCTGTCGTCGAAGTACCCATAGTCCATTTATCGACTTTAACCCGGTTAGTTGAATGCGTCAAGCAACTTATTTATAGTATGTCTAGGTCAAGCTCGTTTTCCGGAGCGCGTACTGCCTGGTGGAGTTCTTTTTTCCCCGAAGTATTTTTCGCTGCGATAGCGCAGCCATACGCGGAGCACTTGCGGAATCTTGTCTTTCTGCTCTTTGGTCAATGTGGCGTAGAGCTCCAAGGCTCGATCGCGCTCCATCCGGCAGGCTGCGTTGTTGTGCGCGTCCCAATGGCTTCGCGCCAGGCGGATCCTTCGGTTCACTTCCTTAAGAAGCGCTTCGCCGCTAAGGCCCTCGTCGCGTGCTGAACTCATGGCTTCAGTATAGCAGAAGGCGGGCCATCGCGGCCCGCCTTCTGCCTATTCCTCGAGCGCCAGCGAAGCCTTACGCGGCTTTTACCGGCACGATCCGGGGGCTCGCTTCGGGCTTCTTGGGCAGCTCTACCGTAAGCAGGCCGTCCTTAAAGCGCGCATCGATTTTCTCGCCGTCGGCGTCCTCAGGCAGCTCGAAGCTCCTGGAGAAGTAGCTTTCGCTCCTCTCGCGCCTAATCCACTTCCCGGCCTCGTCTTTTTCCTTGTTCTCTTCTTTCCTCTCCGTAGAGAGGGTGAGAAGGCCGTTCTTGAGCTCGAGCTTGAGATCCTTCTCCGACACCCCGGGGAGCTCGGCCTCGATAAGGTATCGGCCATCCTTCTCGCGGACATCCACGACGGGGCTGCGGCCTGAGAGGGCGGGAAAGTACTCGTCATCAAAAAGCCTATCGAGGATCGCCGAAGGATCGGCCTTGAAAACGCCGCGGAAACCCGGAAGCATTGCATCGTAAATAGTCAAGTTCTTCATAATTGTACCCTCCAAAAACCATCAGTCGCCTCATAACGGTGTGCCGCTTGCCGCAACGCGGTCCTGCGACGCCTTGGGCGGAGCCCTTTTCAGGCGCTCAATAATATATAAGCATATTACGTGCCAAGGTTGCCTGGTCGGAGGGCAAAGTATCTAGAATTGAAAATATCAGCTAACTATATATCTTGAAAAGAATAATTTCCAAGGATCGCCCGGAAATGTATTCCTGATACGTGAAAAAGGGGCCGGATTCGCATCCTGTCCCCTTTTCACTCAAAGACGTGTTTCGAATTGATACATTGAGTGAATTACTAAGGTATTTTTGCTCCAGGTTCCGCCACAGAGTTATTGTTTCTGGACCAATTGAAGCTATTTTGCCTCTATGCGGTATCTGATGACAGTCCAGTAATCCTTAGGGGAGACAAAGAGCATCCCCGGTCCCTTGAGGTACTCCTCCTCGTGATCGCCTATCGCCTTGTAGCCTTTCTCCATGATGAAATCCTCGAGTTTCTGAATCGTCGTCGGCTCGGACTCGTAGCTGCCGTGGTGGAGGATCTCGGCCACTTCGCCGTATTCCCAAGTTGCCGCCTCGGCTAGCATGCCTTTCGCGTTCGGCGTCTGCTCTGTGACGATGAGAGATTCTGGAATAGGAATGGCGACTTCGCCCTTCCAGCTTCCGCTCTGGAAATCCATCAATCGCTTTCCTGCGGGAACGCTTAAGTCGAGATTGAGCTGGTAGCGCGCTTTTGGCGGTCGCATCGCGGGACCCTTGGGCGCGCCCTTCAGGCTGTAGTAGGATTTAAAGAGAACGCCATAAGCCGCTTTTATTTCGGTCTCCGCCGGCCCGGAGAATTTCACCTCGAGCACGCGTTCGGGCGGCCTATGGCCGATGCGCGGCTCGGCAAGGACGAGGTAGGACCTGAGGTCGGGGCCTTTGAGCAAGAAATAAGCGGCGCTCGCCAGCGCGACCGCGCCAATGACGATGAGAACGATCAACCAAGCTTTCATAGCACCTCCAGGTAATGCGGATATGCCGCAGGTTAACCGAGCGCCATGACAACTGCCTGTCAGGAATTATGCGAGGATCGTGAAAGATTCGCTCCTTGGATGGCCAAGGCCGCTTCGAAGAGAGCGCGGCGGAGGGACTCGGGCTCAAGGACTTCGAGGCCGGGGCCGAAGCCGAGCAGCAGCCCAACTATCCACTCGCCGGCGGGGACGTTTATGGATAGGCGCAGCCGACCCTCGCTGTCGCGTTCCGCGTCCTCGTCGCCGAAAGCCTCCCAGGCCCGCTCGGCGAGCTCCGGCGCCGCGAGGAGGCGCACTCGCGTCCAGGCGGGAGCCTCGAGGCTCGCTTCCCTGGGGTACTGCTCATTGCGCCTCGCGAAGCGCTCGAGGAGAACGCGAAGGTCTCCCATCCGCGACAGCTTGAAGAGTCGGTATTCGTTTCGCAGCCGACAGAAGCCCCAAAGGTACCAAGCGTAGGACTTGAACACGAGGGTCATGGGCTCGACGACCCGTTCCTCCCTGGGCTTGCCGTAGGAGGCATAGGAAAAGCGCGCGACCCGCCTCTCCGCGATGGCGGGCTCGAGGACCTTGGCGAGCCTGCGTTCCTCCACGCGCCTTCCCCAGGGGAAGAGATCGATGACGATGCGGTCCTCGAGGAGCTCGGGGGCGCGCCCGCGCGGGGCGAGGCTGGCCATCTTCTGGAGCGCGGAGTCCAAGGTCTTGTCCTCCAGGGCCGAGTTGACGCCCTTGAGGGCCGCGACGATGGCGCGCAGGTCGTCGAAGCCAAGGAGTCTTCTATCGATGGTATACGAGGGGTCTATCCCGAATCCGCCGCCGGGGCCGGGAAACGAGACTACCGGAATGCCCGCCTCGTTGATGGCCTCGAGGTCGCGGTAGATCGTACGGACCGTGACCTCGAAGCGCCGCGCCAGATCGGCGGCGTTCGCGCGATCGCGGCCCAGGAGGAGAACCACGATGGAGAGCAGGCGATCGAGCTTCATTCGTAGCTGGCGCGCAGGTGCATAAGCTTGAGGGAGGCGGCAAGCGCGTCGAGGCTCGGGGCCGCGACGCCGCGGGCGGCCGCGCCGCGGCCGGGCATGAAGCGAAGCCTGCGCTCCTCGCCCGGCATGAGGTGGAAGCCGGAGTCCTCGAACCTGCCGCCATCGGCCTCGCAGGCGACGTAGAAGGCGGGCTTCTCGCAGCTGAGGACCAGCTCGGGGCCGTCCTTTCCCGCGACGATCCTCGCGTCGAGCCGCGGATCGGGCAGGGAACAGCGTTTGGGCTCGGCGATGAAAGCAAGGGCCGTCCGAGTCTCGAAGCGGCCGTCCGGCGCGCGCGCTTCGAGGACGGCATCGATGAAGGCTTCCTCGCTCTTACAGGGCAGGGCTGCGATGTCGAGCGCGCGCAGCTCGGTGGAGGATTCGCCCGCGATGGCGGCATCGACGGAATAATCGGCGGCGACCGAGCCGTCGAGGCGCCGTAGCCTCAGCTTAAGTCTTCCTTCGAAAGCTTCAAGGCCGTCGTTTATAACGACCGCGCGGATAGCGCCATCCTTTGTTATTAGCGCGAGGTGGAGGCTCTCGAAAAAACGGCGGGCCTCGTAGTGGAGGAGTTTCCAGCTTCCGTCGTAATCGAGGCTCGACCAGCTCGAGACGGGCCACACGTCGTTCAGCTGCCAATAGAGGGCGCCCATGCACAGGGGGCGAAGGCTTCGCCAATACTCGACGGCGGTCCGTATCGCCCAAGCCTGCTGAACCTGCGACAGGTAGAGGGTCTCGCGCGCTCCCGAGGGCATGCGGAAATACCGTGACATGGTCTCCATGATGATCGTGTTGCCGCGCCTGTGGCGCTGGTGGTGTTCCATCGTGGGGCTCGTGACGTTGCGCTCGCCCTCCGGCGCGAAGGAGGCGACAGTCTTGGAATTGGGGAAGGATTGGAAGCCGAACTCGGAGCAAAAACGCGGCTTCACCGTGAGGTACTCGGAGAAGCTCTTGCCCTCGTGCCAGACCGACCAGAAGTGCATATCGCCGCGTCCGTCGCCGTGCCAGTTGTCGGCGAAGTCCGAGGGGCCGCCGCAGGGCGAGGAGGGCCACCATGAACGGCCGGGGTCGAGCTCGCGCACGACTCGGCCCAAGGTTCCCTCGTAGAGCCTGTCATAATCCACTATGTAACGCATCGGGTTCTTTTTTGATTCCGCGTACCAGCCGAGGGCGCCGAGGTTCTCGTTATTGCCGCACCAGAGGGCAAGGCTCGGATGGTCGGCGAGGCGGCGCACCTGATGGCGGATCTCGGCCTCGGCCCGCGCGAGGAAGGCGAGATCGGAGGGGTAGAGGGAGCAGGAGAAGGCGCAGTCCTGCCAGACGAGGATGCCTTTCTCGTCGCAGAGATCGTAGAAGTCTTCGGACTCGTAGCGGCCGCCGCCCCATACTCGGATGCAGTTCATGTTGGCTTCCAAGGCCGAAGTCAGTAGATCGTCCAACCTCTCCCTGGTCCAGCGCGAGGGCAGGGCGTCGGCCGGTATCCAATTGGCGCCTTTGCAGAAGACATCGCGGCCGTTGACGCGGAAGACCATGCCCCTCCCCGCGGCGTCCTCTTCCGTGACGACCTCGAGCTCGCGGAAGCCTATGCGCTTGCGCAGCTCATGAGAGCCGGCCCTGACAGAAAGGCCGTAGAGCCGACTCTCGCCGTAGCCGGCCGGCCACCAGGCCTCGACGCCGCTCGCCTTGAGCTCGAGGGTCGCCGTCGAGGCGCCCGCCGCAAGCTCGACGCGGCGCGTCGCCGCCGATCCGGCGACCCTCGCCTCCATATCCACCGCGCAGGCGGCGGGGCTGTCGAGCCAGGCTGTCACCGATAGCAGCCAATCATCGCCCGCCCGGCTCGCCTTGGTGGTGACGTACTCGATCCGGGGGCCATCGAGGGCGACGAGAGAGGCGCCATCGTAAATGCCGCCGGTCATCAAGCATGGTCCCCAGTCCCAGCCCGCCATGCACTGCGCCTTGCGTAGTAGATTGCGATGCGGCGACGTGACCGGAAAAATCGAATGGGGAATAGGGTAGGCTAGAGCGAGGGCAGCCTCGGCGGCGGCTTTCTCTGGCGAGCCGATAAGAACGGAGAGGCGGTTCTTTCCCGGCCTCAAGAGAGGTTTCGCATCGACCTGTACGGCTCTGAACATGTTGGAGAAGGAACCGAGAAGCTCGTCGTTGACTCGAATTTCAGCTATCGTATCCAGGACATCTATTTCGAGGAAGATGCGTTCCCGCGCGTAGAGCTCGGGCGGGAGCAGGACATCGCGCTCGAGGAGCCAGTCCTCGCGGCCGACCCATTGGAGGTCCAGCTCGTTTCTATCATAATAGGGGTCGGGTATCTCTTCGGAGGCCAGTAGCGCGCTTATAATATCGCCTGGGACGGTCATTGGACGCTCGCTCCCGTCGGCGAGACGCTTCAGCGTCCACATTCCTCCCAGCTCAATTCGGTTCATGATCTGCCTCCGGCGGCGAGGGGCCTGGCGATTTCCACGTTGACGGTTCGGACGAGACGTGGTATACCGTTCTTAGTTGGACTAATCAACCAACCAGCGAAGTATATCGTAGAGGGGTGGATAGTGCCGAGAGGGAGAGGGGCCGGACCGCATACCGCGGCCCGGATAGTCAGGACGATTTGGCAGAATCCTCGGATTAGCCGGGTGGGAATAGCCGAACGTCTTGGCCTCGACAAGTCGACCGTTACGAATCAGGTCGCTCGCCTCATCGAAATAGGCATAATAGAAGAAATAGCCGAGGGTTCCGCCGGTACCCGGGGGGGCAGGCGTCCGATTCACCTGGCCATGAACCGTGCTTTCGGCCGCGTGATAGGCATCGAGATTCAGGTCGAGTCCTACGTCGCCGTCGTCGTCGATCTCGCGGGCGAGATACTGGCGGAGACGAGGGGCGGCGTCCCTATAGGTGAAGGCGGCTGCTCGGCGATGATGCTCAGCGTTATCCACGAATGCACCGCGAGGCTATGCCCCGACCAGGTAAAACTGCTAGGCGTCGGGGTCGGCACGGGCGGCCTCGTGGATCTCAAGAAGAGCAGAATTCGCTACTCGGTTCCCCTCGGTATAGATTCTCCCATCGATTTCGGGAAAACGGTCGCCGCAAAGCTTTCCGTACCCTGCCTTATCGAGAACGACGCCAATTGCTGCGCCTGGGGCGAGCTGGCCTTCAATAGGAACGAGGCGCTTCGCGATTTCCTATTCGCCCTCGTCGAGTTCCGACGCGACCCCAAGTCTATAGGGCTTTCGGGCGGCATCGGCGTCGGCTTCGGCATAGTCCTTGGCGGCAAAGTCTACTCGGGGGCTCACGGCAATGCGGGCGAGTTTCGCTCCGCCTTTTGTGACGGGCCGGGCGAGCTCCAGCTATCCCTTCCCAAGACGATCCTCTCCCGCCTCGACTCGGATCGCGAGGCCCTCGTCGGGGCTGTCGATGAGCTTGCGCGCAACGTGGCGATGCTGGTGAACACGATGGATTTCGAGCGGGTTTACATCGGCGGCGATATCGAGGCCTTGGACGTCGATTTTCCCGTCCTCCTTAGGCGCCGACTCGGGGAAAATTGGATGTACCCTTTCCCAAAGGAAGTGGAGATACATTATTCGAGCCTCGGGGGCAAGGCCGTCGCCTACGGCGCCGCGGGCATGGTGCTCGATCGCCTGGTATCCGAGCAGAACCTTCCCGGTCTCGGGGCCTTTTCGGGCGAGGCGCCGGTCGCGGCGCTCTTAGCGGAACCCTTCGTTTGATTTTTGGGATTATCCCCCGTCGGGGGATGTGTATACTTTGGGCATTTTCGGGCAAAAGCCCGATCAGGAGGTTCTAGATGAAGAAACTGATCATCGCGCTAATGATGGTCGCGGTCGTCGCCTTAGGCGCCATGGCGCAGAAGACGACTCTCAACGTCCTTTACTATGTCGATGCCACGGTAGCGGGCTACGACGTAGACCAGGCGATCTGGGCGAAGTTCCAGGCGAACAACCCGGATATCGATCTCCAGAAGGAGGAACTGTTCAGCGAGCCCTTCCACCAGAAGATGCAGGCGTACATCGCCGCCGGCACCCTGCCGGACGTCTTCTATATGTGGCCGTCGGGACGCAGCGAGGCTGTCTACGAGAAGCACCTTGCCAAGGATCTCTCCAAGCTCCTCGGCGCGGACTTCCTCAAGAATTTCGCCCCCACCGCGACCAACCCCAAAGCACTCGGCGACAGCATCGTGCCGGCGTCGCAGTATCAGGCCATCATTCCCCAGGCCTTTACCCTTACCACCGCTGTCTACGTCAATACCAAGCTCCTGAAGGACAACGGCTTTGCCGTCCCTAAGACCTACGCCGACCTCAAGAAGATGGTGCCCAAGCTCAAGGCCAAGGGCATCGCCGTCATGATGCTGCCGGATAAAGACGGATGGCCCGCCCAGTCCTGCCTCTTCTCCACCATCTCCGGCCGCATGGTCGGCGATTCCTTCATCGACAACGTAAAGGCCAAGAAGGCTAAGTTCACCGATGCGGCCTTCGTCGGCGCGCTCAAGGTCTACCAGGGCCTCTTCAAGGACGGCATCATCGCCTCCGAAGACATGAACGTCGGCTACAGCGAGGGCACCGGCCTCTTCGCCGCGGGCAAAGCCGCCATGTACATAGACGGCGACTGGCGCACCGGCGGTTATATCACCGACAAGTCCTCCAACACCGCCCTCATATCCCCCGCGGATCAGGCTAGCTCCTTCGACATCATCAACTTCCCGGCCATCCCCGGCGAGAAGAACCCCGGCATCGTCTCCGGTATCGCGGGCGTCGGCTACGGCATCAACAACGCCCTGCCCTCCGGCTCCGCGAAGGAGAAGGCCGCCGTCAAGCTCATCAAGTACCTCTATTCCCCCGAGGTCCAGAAGATCCGCTTCGAGTCGGGCGCTTACATCCCGACCCTCAAGGGCGTCACCGGCACGGTCGAGCCCATCATCACGAAGATGGCCGCTTACAAGAACGCAGTCGCGAAGACCTCCTACGTCCTCGACGGCGTCCTCGATCCGAGCGTCTTCAACGTCCTCAACGCCGGCCTCCAGGGCATGGGCCTCGGCAACACCGAGCCCGCCAAGGTCGCGGCTGACATGCAGGCGGCCATGGACGCATGGCTCGCCGCCAAGAAATAATAAAATAGCTGACGCCGGGCGGTCGGGCGACCTTCGGGTCGCCCGACCGCCCGGCATGCTCTCCCCATCAGGGGGGCCGCAGGCAATAGATCACAGCGGAGGTCCTTATGGCCCGAAAGAAACGTATAGGACGCGAAGAAGGTCGTGCCTATTGGATGATGGTCCTGCCGGCCCTCATCGTATACATGCTCGTGTTGGCCTTCCCGATCGTGCTCTCGGTCGTTCTTTCGGTGAGCAACTACAATGGCGGGAAAATGTTCGGCGGCGAGCCTTGGCAGATAACCGGCTTCGCTAAATACGCCAAGCTCGTAGGCGATCCTTTATTCTGGAACTCGCTAAAGAACAATCTGTATATCGTCCTCATCTCGGTATTCGGCCAGCTGCCCCTCGGCTTCATCTTCGCCTACATCATCTACCGCAAGACCGTGAAGTGGCCCGGCTTCTGGCAGGGCATCCTCTACGTGCCCAACATCATCTCGGTCATCGTAGTCGCCGTCCTCTGGTCTACCATATTCTCCCCCAACGGACCTCTGGGCGAGGCCATAAACTCGCTTCGGCAGGGCGCCTTCCACGCGAAGCTGGCCCTCATTTTCACCGATCCTACGAGCCTCGTCGTCTCAGACGACCTCGTAAACAAGCTCCTGGCCCTCGCGGGACCGAAGGCCTCGGCCATCTTCACCAATCCGCCGTCGGAGCTAAAAGAATTCCTCATGGGTTACTCGCCCAACCAAGTTCAGCAGGTGATCACCGATCTCACGAACATGTTCGCGCAGAAATGGACGCCCGCCTTCCTGGGCAAACCCGATATAGCCATGCTTCCGATCCTCTTCGTCACTCTCTGGATTTGGACCGGGCTCTATATGATCATCTTCCTCGCCAATATGCAGAAGATAGACGTCCAGATCATCGAATCGGCGAGGATAGACGGGGCCAACGAAGGCCAGGTTATGCGATACATCGTGGTTCCCGCCCTTTCGGGGACCCTGGTCAACTCGGCGATACTCTGCATCGCCGGCTCGCTCTCGAGCTTCTCCCTCGTCTGGGCTATGACGGGGGGCGGCCCTAATCACGTAACCGAGATCTTGGCGATATATATGTTCAACAACGCGTTCCTGGGCAGGCCCGACTTCCCGCTCGCCAACGCTATCGCCCTCGTCATGGTCATCGTCAGCTTCATCCTCATCGGCATCACTAAGGCCGTGGAGAATAAGTTCGGCGGGAAGGGGGAGTGAGGATTATGTCCGAAGAAATAACGACCACCGTTCTGGGCCGCTTCAGCGCCGCCTTCGCGAAAATTCTCGCATACGCCGTCATGATCCTGTTCTCGGTAATGACGATCTACCCGATCTTCTGGCTTATCATGAATTCCTTTAAGCCGACCCGCGAGTTCCAGATGAGCCAGCTCGGCTTCCCCCATTCGCCGACGTTTAACAACTATATCGGGAAATTCGGCGCCTGGAAGCTCGGCGACTTCGACAAGCTCATCCCGAACTCGATCATCTATACTCTCGGCGCGACCCTTGGGATCATCGTACTCTCCGTCCTCGCGGGCTTCGCCTTCGCCAAGATCCCGCGCAAAGCGACTGCGGCCATATACGCCAGTTTCGTAATCGGCCTCCTCCTGTCGGTCCAGTCCCTCCTTATCCCCCTCTTTCTCGAGGTCAATATCCTCGGCATCTACAACACTCGCCTGGCCGTACTCCTCGTGTACGTCGGCGCGGGCCTTCCGATGGGCATCTACCTCGCGACCGAATATATTAAGGGCATCCCGACATCCCTCGTGGAATCGGCGCGGATAGACGGCGCGAAGTATTTTAGGATCTTCAGGTCGATCATCCTGCCCATGACCATCCCGGTCGCCACTACCCTAGCGATCCTGAATATCACCGGGATATGGAATGAGTTCGCCCTGATCAACATCCTGGTGAGCAAAACAGAGCTAAAATCGCTTCCCCTCGGTATGTACCGCTTCTCCGGCTCGCTGTCGAGCGACTGGGGCAAGCAGTTCGCGGCCCTCACGATCGGGACGGTGCCGATGCTCCTCTTCTATATCATTTTCCGTAAACAGATTACGCAAGGTGTCGCAGCGGGAGCGGTTAAAGGCTGACGCGACAGTACTGTAGAAAACGAGTTCTGGTACTACCAAAGGGGGGAGGCGGCTGACGCTTATCCCCTCATGTTTTGTACCACGCACCTAAGCTCTGTCCCTCTTTCACAAGCTCTGTCCCTCAAATTTTCACTTATTCTCTTGCGCCTTTCCATTAACTGATTTATTCTGCACTCGCGTGCATAATGCACGCGAGTGCATTTGATATCTAGGAGGCCTTTTATGATCGAGGGAGGAAAAAGCGATGCATCCCTCCACCGTCTAAAATACGGCATGGTCGGCGGAGGCCCGGGTTCCTTCATCGGAGAGGTGCATCGCAAGGCTATAGGACTCGACGGGATGGCCGAGATCGCGGCAGGAGCCTTTTCGAAGAGCTTCGACAAGACCCTCGAGACGGGAAGGGCTCTCGGAATCGATGATTCCAGGCTGTATCCTGATTTCGAGACGATGGCCGACAAAGAGTCGAAGCGGCCGGATCGCATCGATTTTGTCGTGATAGTGACGCCTAACGCGCAGCATTACGCCGCGGCCAAGGCATTCCTCTCGCGAGGCATAGATATCGTCTGCGACAAGCCTCTCACCTTCGAGGTCGCGGAGGCCGAGGAACTCGGGATGCTCGCGAGGCAGAAAGGCCTGCTTTTTTGCGTTACCTACACCTATACGGGATATCCGGCGGTCAAACAGGCGCGGGAGATGGTCAAGCGGGGCGACATAGGCGAGATCCGCTTTGTCAATGCCGAGTATCCGCAGGAGTGGCTGGCGACGCCTGTAGAGAACGAAGGTTCAAAGCAGGCGGCCTGGCGCGCGGACCCAAAGCAAAGCGGCAAATCCAACTGCGTCGGCGACATCGGCAGCCACGTAGAGAATATGGTCTCCTACGTCACGGGCTTAAAGATCGCCTCGCTCTGCGCGCGCCTGGATACATTCGTGCCTGGCCGCCTTCTCGACGACAATGCGTCCATCATGCTCAATTACCAGGGCGGAGCGAAGGGCCTCTACTGGATGAGTCAGATCGCCGTCGGCTACGACAACGGTCTAAAATTCAGGGTTTTCGGCTCTACCGGCTCGATCCAGTGGTCGCAGGAAGACCCGAACTACCTTGTCGTCTCCAAGCTCGGGCAGCCCACCCTTACCCTCTCGCGGGGACGCGACGGTTTTTATCCTCATGCTCAGGCCTACTCGCGCATCCCTTCGGGCCATCCCGAAGGCTACTTCGAGGCTTTCGCGAACATCTACAAGACCTACATAACCGCCCTCTCCAAGAAAAAGTCGGGTCAGGCTCTCGCCTCGGCGGACCTGGATTTTCCCGGACCGGAGGACGGCGCTTCCGGCGTGAAGTTTATCGGTAAATGCGTCGACAGCTCCCGCAAGGGCGCAGTCTGGCTCGATTACTAAGGAGAAAACCATGTCCAGACCAGTCACCATTTTTTCCGGCCAGTGGGCCGACCTGCCTTTTCCCGAGTTCTGCGCGAAGATCAAGGGCTTCGGCTACGACGGGCCCGAGATCGCCTGCTGGGGCGATCACATGGACGTGAAGCGGGCGGCCACCGATCCGAAATATGTCGAGGACCGCAAGGCTATCCTCGCTAAGAACGGCCTGAAGTGCTGGGCCCTGGGCGCTCACCTGGCCGGTCAATGCGTCGGCGATCTTTGGGACCCGAGGCTCGATGGCTTCGCTCCCGCCGATATCAAGGGCAAGCCCGAAAAGATCCGCGAATGGGCGATCCAGGAGATGAAGTACGCGGCTCGCGCGGCCAAGGCGATGGGCTGCAAAGTAGTTACGGGATTTATGGGATCATCGGTATGGAAGTACTGGTATTCCTTCCCTCAGACGAGCCGGGCGATGGTCGATGACGCGTTCAAGGAAATCGTAAAGCTCTGGACGCCCATCCTCGACGAATTCGACGCCTGCGGGGTCAAGTTCGCGCTCGAGGTGTATCCTACGGAGATAGCATTCGACTACTACACGGCGCAGCGCCTTCTCGAAGAGTTCAAGCGCAGGCCGACCCTAGGCTTTAACTTCGACCCGAGCCACCTGATCTGGCAGGGGGTGAGGCCCGAGCTCTTCCTCCGCGATTTCGCGAAGGAAATTTATCACGTGCACATGAAAGACGCGGGCGTGACCCTCGACGGGCGAGCCGGCATCCTCGGCTCCCATCTCGAATTCGGCGACGGCAGGCGCGGTTGGAATTTCCGTTCCCTCGGCCACGGCGACGTCGACTTCGAGAGCATCATCCGCGAGCTGAACGACTCGGGCTACGCGGGGCCCTTGTCGGTGGAGTGGGAGGATTCCGGGATGGAACGCGAGTTCGGCGCCAAGGAAGCCCTGGCCTTCGTCCGCAGGGTCGATTTCGCGCCGTCCAATGTGGCATTCGACGCCGCGATGCAGAAATGACGGAAGCGCTCGTAAAGACCAGCGGCATTACGAAGGAGTTCTCCTCCGTACGGGTCCTGAACGACATCTCGGTCGAGATCCGAAAGGGGGAGATCTTCGGAATTATCGAGGAGAACGGGGCCGGCAAGTCGACCTTCATCAAGATACTCTCGGGCATCTATGAGCCGACGAGCGGCACCATCGAATTCGCAGGGAAGAGCGCAGAGCTGCGCGACCCCAAGGACGCGAAACGTATCGGCGTGAGCCTGATACCGCAGGAGTTCAATCTCGTTCCGACCCTGAATGTGTACGAGAACATCTTTCTCGGCGACGAGCTGCGCCGCCGCAGCGGCCTTCTGGATCGCCGCGGCATGATCGAACGCACGCGCGAGCTGATGGAGGGCCTGAACGCGAAGGTAGATCCCAGCGCTTCCATCGCCGGCCTGAGCGTCGCCCAAAAGCAGATGGTGGAGATAGCGAAGGCCATCAAAGTCGACGCCAAGCTGCTGATAATGGACGAGCCGACCACCGTCCTCACTTCGCATGAGATAGAGATTCTGTTCAAGCTCATCCGGAGTCTTAAGGCGAAGGGCGTCACGGTGGTGTACATCTCGCACAAGCTCAAGGAAGTGAAGGCGATCTGCGATCGAGTGATGGTGCTGCGCGACGGCGAGTTCATCTGCCTCGAGGATACGGCGGACCTGCGCACCGACGAGATGGCGCGGCGGATGGTCGGCCGCGAGCTCTCGCAGATTTTCCCCGCTAAGTCGGCGCCCCGCGAGGAGCTCCTCCTCGAGGTCGAAGGCCTCACGGTCCCCGGCGTCATCGCCGACGTGAGCTTCAAGCTGCGCGCGGGCGAGATCCTGGGCTTTTCCGGCCTGATCGGCGCAGGCCGCACCGAGCTGGCCGAGACTATCATGGGCATAAGGAAGGCCTCCGCAGGGAAGGTCGTCGTCGCGGGGCGGGAGCTGTCAGCCGGTTCCCCCGCGCAGGCGGTTAGAGCGGGCATTGCCTATCTCTCCGAGGACAGGCAGGGATCGGGCATTCTCACGTCATTCGCGATGAACAAGAATGTCACCCTCGTCTCACTCGGCGACTACGCCAGGCCCTTTATCGACCGGAAGAAAGAGCTGGATAAAACGCGCTTCTACGTGGATCAGTTCGAGATAAAGGCGCCGTCGCTCGACGCTCGGCTCGAAAAGCTTTCGGGGGGAAACCAGCAGAAGGTGTCCTTGGCCAAGAGCATCGATGCCGCTCCTCGGGTCCTCATCGTCGATGAGCCCACGCGCGGTGTCGATGTCAAGGCCAAGAGCGATATCTATGCCTTCATCCGCAAATTGGCGGATACGGGTTTGGCCGTCATGTTCATCTCGAGCGAGCTCGAGGAGATCATCGGGATGTGCGGCCGCGTGCTCGTGATGAGAGAGGGGCGGGTCCAGGGCGAGCTCGACGGGGAAGGGATTAACGAGGAGGAGATAATGTACTACGCCACCGGGATAAAGGGAGGCCTCTAAAGATGAAGCTTTCCATCCTCAAGAAATTCAAGGTCGAGAACTCGCTTGCCCTTGTCGCGATGGTAGCGCTTTTCGTCCTCAGTTCCCTGGCGAGCCCCTACTTCCTGCAAGTGGGCAACCTCCTTAATATCCTCAAACAGGTTTCCTTCTCGGGCATCATAGGCCTCGGCATGGCCTTCGTCATCATCGGAGGCGGCATAGACCTATCCGTCGGATCGATGACCGCCTTGATCGGCGCCATCGCCATCCTCATCGTGAACGCTTTGGGCGGGGGCCCTTGGGCTATCCTAGGAGCCTGGGCCGGCGCTGTCGCGCTCGGCGCGCTCTGCGGCCTCTTTAACGGCTTTCTGGTAACCAAGGGCCGCATCGCGCCCTTTATAGTCACTCTCGGCACCATGGCCATCTTTCGCTCCCTTACCCTCTACATCGGCAACGCGGGGCAATTCGTCTCGCGCAGCTCTCTGTACGGCGACATGGGCATGAGCTCGATCCTCGGCGTGCCGACGGCGATCTGGATTTTCTTCGGCCTGGCTTTTTTATTGAGCGTACTGCTAAACCGCACGCGTTTCGGCCGCTACACCTGCGCGGTCGGGTCCAACGAGAAGGTGGCCAAGTACGCGGCCATCAATGTCAGCTTCACGAGGCTGATGTCCTACGTGATTACCGGGGGGATGGTGGGCGTCACCGGCATTCTGCTGTCCAGCAGAATGAATTCCATCAACAGCTCCAACACCGCCGTAAGCTTCGAGATGGACGCCATCGCGGCGGTCGTCATCGGCGGTACGCCCATGACCGGCGGCCGCGGCTCGATATGGGGCGTCGTGATCGGCGCCGTCATCCTGGGCATGATCAACAACATGCTCAACATGCTCTCGGTCAGCGCTTACCTGCAGGGCACGGTGAAGGGCCTCGTGATCATAGCGGCGGTATTCATCCAGCGCGGCTCGGGGCGCTCAGCCAGGGCCTGACAAGGTTTCCAGGCCGCGAGGGATCGGGCCGTCGGCTTAGAACCCTCAAGCGGTTTTTGGTTTTCGTCATTTCGAGGAGGAAGAGATGAAGAAGATTCTCATTGTCATGTTGTCGGTTCTGGCGCTCGGCATCGCGCCCGCCATGGCTCAAAAAGTGAAGATCGGCGTATCGATCCCCAGCGCCGACCACGGATGGACAGGCGGGCTCGTCTACTACGCCCAGATGGCCATCAAGGACATTACGGCCAAGGACAAAAACGTCGAGTTTACCCTTACGCTCGCAGATTCTCCGCAGAAGCAGTTCTCCGACGTCGAGGACCTGATGGCCAAGGGCGTCAACGCCCTTGTCGTCCTCGCCTACGACTCATCGACGCTCACTCCCGCCATCAAGAAGGCGAAGGAGAAGGGCATCTACGTCGTATCCGTCGACCGCGGCCTCACCGAGCCCGTGCAGGACGTGTACATCGCCGGCGACAACCCCGGCCTGGGCCAGGTTTCCGCCGAGTACATGGGCAAGGCGATGGGCGGCAAGGGAAAGATGGTCATCCTCGAGGGCATCCCCTGCGTGATCAACAGCGAGCGGGTGGACACCTTCAAGGGCGTCATGAAGGCCAAGTTCCCCGGCATCGAGATCCTCGAATCCCAGCCCGCCAACTGGGACACGCAGAAGGGCCTCGAGGTCATGCAGACCTACCTCCAGAAATACAAGCAGATCGATGCGGTATGGTGCCAGGACGACGACATCCTCACCGGCGTGCTCCAGGCTTATAGGGAGTCGGGACGCAAGGAGATCAAGCTCATGGTCGGCGGCGCCGGCTCCAAGGCTATGATCAAGCGCGTGATGGACGGCGATCCGATGATCACCGCTGACGTCACCTATCCTCCCTCGATGATCTACCCCGGCATCACGATGGCGGTACTTGGCGTACGTGGCCAGAATCTCCCCGGCTTCATCCAGGCGAAGATCCCCTCGCAGATCATCATTGCCGCCGAGCTCATCACCAAGGCGAACGCGAAGGACTATTACGATCCCAAGTCGATGTTCTAAGATCTATTGACGAGGCCGTCCGGGGAAGCTATGGCTTCTTCGGGCGGCCGTGACGAAGGGAAGGACAAAATAGAGAGGACAAAGCGCGCGGACGTCGCACGCCACGCCGGCGTGGCCGAATCGACCGTATCCAGGGCACTCAACGATTCGCCTCTCATCAGCGAGTCGATCAAGGCCAAGGTGAGAGAGTCCGCCTTCGAGCTCGGCTACGTCCCTTCGAGGCAGGCGGCCCTCTTCGCGCGCAACCGAAGTTTTTCCATCGGCCTCGTAGTCCCGGAATACAAATCCTTCCCTCCCTTCTCCCGGCCCTATTTCCCCGCCCTCCTCGACGGGGCGGTGCTCGGAGCGGAAGAGCGCGGCTACTCGATCACGATCGTCTTGGACAATGTGTCGCGTCAGGCCCGCGACTACATGGCTCTCCTCCATTCGAAGACGGTGGACGGCCTCATCTTCGCCGTCACGCCCTCGGACTATGGCCCCTTCGCCGAGCTCATGGGCTCGGGAATGCCCTTCGTCCTCATCGACAATTACCACGAGGGCATCTCCTCGGTCGACTCTCGGCCCCAACCCGGCATGAGGGAGGCCTTCTCCCATGCCTATAACCTGGGGCATAGGGAGATCGGCTATGTTACCGGCGACATGCGCTTCCGCAACGCGGTGGATCGCCTCTCGGTCTTCGAGGCTTTATCGGCGGAGTTCGGCATGAACTCGCGCATCGCGGAAGGCGACTTCTCGCGGACCTCCGGCTACCTGGGGGCGGCCAAGCTCCTCGAGGGCCGCGAGCGCCCGACCCTGATAATGACGAGCTCCGATCGCAGCGCCCTCGGCGTGATGACCTATTGCAACGAGAAGGGCATCTCCGTCCCGGCCGAACTCTCCCTGATCGGCTACGACAATCTCTACCCCGCCCAGGATGTCGTTCCCTCCCTCTCCACCGTGGATCACCCGATCTCCCTCTCGGGCCGCGTGGGCACCTTTCTCCTCGCGGACATCATAGAGGGCAAGGAGACGGGGCCGGTCCAGAAGTGGCTGGACACGGGCTTCGTCGTTCGGGAATCGACGTCGCGCTCCCCGAGCGCGCTCTGATGCTCCGCTTAGGCATAGTCGGGGCGGGCGCGATGGCCGAGTACCACGCCAAGCGCTTCGCGGGGATCGACGGGCTTCGCGTCGCCGCCGTCTGCGATCACCTGCCGATAAAGGCACGCGCCTTCGCCGAGGCGCGGGGGCTGCGCGCCTTCGCCGGGCCCGCTGATATGGCCGCCTCGGGCGAGGTGGACGCCTTCGCCATCGCTTCCTTCGACGGCTGGCACCGGGCGCCGGCCCTTGCGGCCTTCGACAGGGGCCTCCCGGTCTTCTGCGAGAAGCCTCTCGCGCGGACCCTTCCGGAGGCCGAGGAGATGTCCGCAGCCGCGGCGCTCTCCGGCCTTCCCGCGATGGTGAACTTCTCGAAGCGCAACGGGGGGCTGCTCTCTCTCGCTCGTCGCATCGCGGAGGGCGGCGATCTCGGTTCGGCGCCGGAAGGCGAGCTCACCTATCGCCAAAGCTGGCTCCTCCAGGATTCCTGGGGCGATCATAGGACGGCGACAAGATGGCGCTGGCGGCTCTCGGAGGCGCTGTCCACTCACGGAGCGTTAGGCGATTTAGGAAGCCACCTTTTCGACGCCGCCCTGCTGCTGGCGGGAGGGGGCCTCGCCGTTTCCCGCTGCTCCGCGAAGCGCTATGTCGAGGAGTCGGGCGAGGCCTTGGAGGGGGGCGGCGCCTTCGAGAGCTTCGATGCCGCCCTTGAAGGACGCCGGATGCGCGCCGCGGCCTTGGGCGGATGGCGCGAAGAGGGCAAGCTCGACGCCTTCGTCATCAGCGTAAAAGGCGAGAAGGGCTTCTTAGAGCTGGACCTCGAGCGGTCGCGATCATCCCTCCTCCTCGTTCTGGGCGGCCTTTCCCGCGAGCTTCGGGCCGAGCCCCAGGCCTCGACCTACGAACGCTTCGCCGCGGTCGCATCCGGGGCCCCGGATCCGGAGCTCGGAGAGCCGATCGATTTCGCGCGGGGCCTCGCCGTCCAGCGGCTGGTAGAGGATTGCGCGCGGCTTGCCGGGCCGTGATACTCTGTCATATGCCGACCAATGGAGATTCCACCCCCCCTGCGGGCCGCGTCGCCTTAGGCGCCCTCGTCCCCGGCGCGCGGGAGCCTGCCGCTTCCGCGCGTTCTCTCCTGGCCCTCGGCTTCGAGAGCTTCGAGATCGAGTTTTGGGAGGATCTAGGCAAAGCCGAGCTCCACGCCCTCGCCGATTCCTTCGACGGCCTCCGCGAGGCGGGCGCGCGGGTGTCCTCGATCGGCGTCTACGGCAATACGCTGGATCCGGCCGGAGCCACACTCGCTTCCGTGGAAGCATTGATCGAGGCCGCCGGGAGCTTCGGATCGCCGCTGGTTTCCTGCTTCGCGGGCCGCGTCCCGGGCGCTTCCGTCCCCGATTCGATCGAGGCCTATAAGGCGGCCTTTGGCCGCCTGGCCGACAGGGCCGCCGCCCTCGGCCTGAGCCTCGCCCTGGAGAACTGCAGGTTAGGCGACACATGGAAGACGGGGAAATGGAACGTCGCGATAAACCCGGACGCGTGGGAGCTGCTGTTCGCCGCCCTGCCCGGAGCGCCCATCGGCCTCGAGTGGGAACCGTCGCACCAGGCCCTCGCCCTCGCCGATCCCCTGGCCCAGCTAGCCGCCTGGGCGCCGCGGGTCGTCCACGTGCACGGCAAGGACGCGCGGATCGACCGCGGCGCTCTCGCGGTCAAGGGCTTTTTCTCCGCGGCCAAGATCGGGCGCGAATGCCTGCCCGGCGAGGGCGGAACGGACTGGGCGCAGATCATGCGTATCCTCGCTCGCGCGGGCTATCGAGGGAGCGTCGATCTCGAGCTGCCCGCCGAAGAGGCCGGCAAGGGCCCTCGCGACGCCGGATCCGACGATGCGAGGCTCGCGGCAAGCCTCGCCTATCTGCGCGAGGCGGCATATGGAGCGTAAATGGAAATGAGTGGGATGTCGTTCATAGATCTGATCCCCGAGCCCCGAGCCATCGTTATGGCGGAGGGCTTTCTGGATATCGGCTCGGGGGGAGAAGTATGCGGATCGGGCGAGCTCGAGAGGGCGGCCAGCCTCGCCGCGGCGTGGATAAACGAGGCGCTGGGCCTTAGGTTCTCGCCCGCTCGAGTCTACGCCTCGACTAGAGCCTCCACGCTCCCGGCGGCGGGGAAAGGCCCTCTGTTATCCTTCGAGCTAGATCCGCGCATAGGCGCGGAGGACTACCGTCTTTCGATCGAGAGCGGCGGGATCAGGGTGGAGGCGAGTACGCGCGAAGGCGCCGTGCACGCCGCGGCCACGGTGCGCCAGCTCCTGCTTTCGGAGGGGCCGGTCCTTCCCGCGATGCGGATCGAGGACGGCCCGCGCTTCCCCTGGCGCGGCGCCATGCTCGACTGCGCGCGCAATTTCTTCAGAGTGGAGTTCGTGGAGCGCTTTATCGATCTTATGGCTCTTCACAAGCTCAACCGCTTTCATTGGCACCTGATCGACGACCAGGCTTGGCGGCTCGAGATAGCCTCCCATCCGGAGATATGCGCTCAGGGCTCGAAGAGGCAGGACAGGCGCTACGGCGAGGTTAAGATCAAGGAAGGCAGCTACTCGCGCGATGACGCGCGTCGCGTCGTGGCCTACGCCGCCGAGCGAGGCATAGTCGTCGTGCCGGAGATCGAGACGCCGGGCCATGTCCTCGCCCTTCTGGCTTCCCATCCGGAGCTCTCATGCAGGGGTTTCGCCGCGGATGGCGGGGCCTTTTTGCCGGAAGACCGCTACGGCATTTTCGAGGACATTCTCTGCGCGGGCAAGGACGCGGTCTTCGAGCTCTTCGGCGAGGTCTACGACGAGGTCGCCTCGATCTTTCCCGGCCCCTGGGTGCATTGCGGCGGCGATGAGGCGCTGAAAATGCGATGGGCGGCATGTCCGCTCTGCCGCTCGAGGATGGAAAGCGAGGACTTGCGCGGTCCGGGCGGCGCCCTGGACGCGGAGCTCCTCCAAGGCTGGTTTATGAACCGCGTCGCGGACATGCTCGCCGCTCGAGGCAAGCGCATGGTAGGCTGGGACGAAATACTCGAGGGGCGGGTTAGAAAGGAAGCTATCATCATGTCGTGGCGCGGGCCCGAGGGCGGAATAGCGGCCGCTAAAGCCGGTTACGACACCGTGATGTGTCCCCAGACCAAGGCTTGCTACCTCGACCATAAGCATCTCGATCTTCCCGAGGAGCCCGGAAACCTCGGCGTTTGCACTGTAGAGGATTCCTATCGCTTCGATCCCGTCCCCCTCGAACTCTCGGCCGAGGAGGGGAAGCGGATACTGGGCGGTCAGGCCAATCTGTGGAGCGAATTCATGTATTTTGGGCGTCAGGTCGAGTATATGGCCTATCCAAGGCTCTGCGCCCTAGCCGAAGTATTCTGGAGCCCGCGCGAAAAGAGGGATTTCGCCTCTTTCGAGAAGCGGATGGCAACACATGGACAGCGCCTGGATCTTCTCGGAGTGAATCGATTCCGAGCTGCGATGCGCGCGGAAAGGTAGAATGAATATGAAAGAGTCGCGCGAGCCCAGGGACGACGGTTTTCCCTCGGATTTTATCTGGGGCTGTTCCACGGCGAGCTATCAGATCGAGGGCTCCACGGACGAAGACGGCCGCGGAACGTCTATATGGGATACTTTCTCGAGGATTCCCGGCAAGGTCTACGGCGGCATGACCGGCGGCCTCGCCTGCGACTCATACCGCAAATGGAAGGAGGACGTTGAGCTCATCAAGAGCCTCGGCGTAGATTCCTACCGATATTCCGTCGCCTGGCCGCGGATTCAGAGCGAAGGCTCGGGTCCAGTCCTTCAGGCCGGCCTCGACTATTACAAGGCGCTTGCCGACGCCCTCGCGGAAGCGGGCATCGAGAGCGCCGTCACTCTCTATCACTGGGATCTGCCCCAAGCCCTCGAGGATAAAGGCGGATGGCCGGAGCGCGACACTGCCTTGCGCTTCGCGGAGTACGCCGACATAGTCTATCGCGCCTTGGGCGACAGGGTCGGGCGCTGGTTTACCCTCAACGAGCCTTGGTGTTCGTCCATCCTCGGCTATGCTTGGGGCGTTCACGCGCCCGGGCGCATGGACAAGGCCGACGCCTACAAGGCCGTCCATCACCTTCTTCTCGCCCACGGCCTCGCCGTCAAAACCTACCGCGGCACCGGCCTTAAGGCTCCGATCGGCCTCGTCCTAAATACGATGACCCCGCGGCCCGCGACGCGCTCCGCCGCCGATGCGCAGGCCGCCGACAGGGCCGCCGACCAAGGCACAGCGCTCTGGCTCGATCCGATATACGGCCGCGGCTACCCGGAGCGCCATCTAGCGGCGCAGGGCGTATCCATGCCCCTGCTTCCCGGCGACCTCGAGATCATCGCTGCGCCGATCGACTTTGTCGGCATCAATTACTACAGTGAAAGGCCGATATGCGCCGATCCCGCCAGAGCCGAAGGCGCTAATCCGGAGGGCTTTCGCGAAGCCCCGAGCTGGCAGGACAAAACGGAAATGGGCTGGGATATCGTGCCCGATGGACTATATCGCATGCTAAAAACGATCGCGAAGCGCTGGCCTGTCAAGGAGCTCTTCATCACCGAGAACGGCGCGGCCTTTGTCGATGAAGTAGAAGGGACCGGACGCATACGCGATCGGGAGCGCATAGCCTATCTTCGCTCCCATATCGGAGCCTGCCGGAGGGCGATCGCGGATGGGGTGCCGCTCAAGGGCTACTATGTATGGTCGCTTATGGATAATTTCGAGTGGGCTCACGGTTATTCGAAGCGTTTCGGCCTCGTGCATATAGACCCAGCCACGGGCATGCGGAGTCCTAAGGACTCGTTTTATTTTTATCGCGACATGGTTACGGGCATGGGGTCCTAATTGCGGCACCATGAATTTCTTTGTACAGAAACATAAGTCTATTAATTCAATAGAAATAATGGATTTACGCACCTAAAAACCACATTTTTCTCCATTCTGCTATATACTACTAATTGAGTTATGCCGATTTAAAAGTATTGCGCTATCGCTATACATCAAAAGTTAACATCACTTTGGCCTCACACTGTCCGAGGAGGATGACGCAATGGGAAAAAAATCCCGTTTCGCTTTCCATGCCGGCAGCGCTCTTTTGCGCGCCGTTTTTATCGTCTCAATTATTCTCGTATTGACTACCTGTGACGCATTCAAGGCAGGGCTAGGGCCCAAGATCGATATCGCCGCGCCGACGGTGAACGTCAAGTCCATCGCGAACGGCGCCTACCTGCGCGGCACGGTGACTCTGACCGGGACGGCCGCGGACGACGTGAGCGTCAAATCGGTAGCCGTGATCGTCAATATAAACTCGGCTCAGGTCGCGTCCATCCCCGCAAGCATTTCGAACGGGAGCTGGAGCGCGGTCTTGGATACGAACGCCCTCTCCGGCGGCATTGAAGTCCAATCCGATCTCGATATCCAGGTAACCGACGGCTCGGGCAAGGTCAGCGACCAGAAGCTGGTCGTCTACTTCGACAATGTGGCGCCCGTCCTCACTTCCATGACCCCCACGGCGGATAACCTGAATAGCAGCAATTACGCGATCAGCGAGAAGGAAGCCATCACCGGAAGCGTGAAGGACGGCCTTGGCGTCGCCCAGCTCGAGCTAGACGCGGGTTCTCTCGTCTTCAAGGAGACCGCTCATCCCGCGGCCTGGACGATCACCATAGACGCTACGCAGTTCTATGACTCGGCCAACCTTACGACCCCCCCCAATTACGGCGCCAAGAACGGGGCGACTTATAATTTAGCGTCGGGACTTTTCGTGGTTCCCTACAAGGTGCAGGCCACAGACTTCGCGGGCAATGCCTCGGCGGCGATTACGGGCAACTTCTACGTAAGCACCGACGGCTCGCCTATAGTGGATGTTACCGGGCAGACTCCCACGATAAATACGACGAAGCTATATCCATATCCGAGCACAACCCCCGGGTGGGCGCCCAGTTCCGTCCTGCCGGGATCGATCATAAAGTTCCGCGTCTTCGACCAGGACGGCCTGGATACGAGCCCGAGCGGCCTCTTTGTGGCCTTGGCTCCGGGAGGGGTTGCTCAGACTACGAGCAACGGTCCGCCCGAGGCTCTGATCAATGTCGTAGAGTACTCCAGCGCTTCCAGCCCCGCCAGCTTCAAGATCGTTCCCATCCAGACGACCCAGATGGCGAATGGGACCAGCATCCCAGTTTGCGTGGATTGCAGCGTCACTTTGCCGGACCCTATGCCCCATGGGCTAGGCGAATATTTATTCTACATTCGCGCGAAGGATTACGCGGCCAACAAGCTGAGCGGCGTATCGGCAACACATAACGTGCCGACGCAGGACGGTACCCCCGTATGGAAGTATGTCTCGCTCTATATCTCGAGCGGAGACCCGAAGGTGACGGTCACCCTGCCCGCGGACGGCTCCAGCATGCAAGCTTTTAGCGCGTCCGGCCAAATCACCGACGACCTTGGGCCGCTATCGGTCAGCCTCAAGATTGATAATGGGGCCGCCGTCCCGGCTGTCCTAACTTATAGCACTCCTACCTTGAGCAACTGGACATATACGCCGGCATCGCCCCTGTCTGACGGGCTCCATACCATCGTCTTCACGGGTACGAACGCGACGGGCGCCACGAGCGCGTCCGCCGTCACGAGGAATGTCACGATCGACACGGTCAAGCCGCTCGTGACGGTCAACGCGAACTTAGTGTACCAGAGCGGGTCCACCGGCATCGGCGGAACGTCGAGCGACCCGGGAACGAACGCCAGCGGCGTGGCCAAGGTCGAGTACCAGCTAGACGGTCCCGTGGCCGGAAACTGGACGACGGCGGTGAGCACGGCCATTTGGAACGGCAACATCGATCTTTCGCCCGCAGGCATAACGGAAGGCGCGCATACCCTCTATGTCCGCGCGACCGACAACGCGCTCAACGTGAGCGATCCCCAAAGCACCACGATCAACGTGGACAAGGCGAGCCCTCGGGCCACCGAGACCAATCACACTTCGACCTTGATTCAGAGCAAAAACCCCGTAACCTTCACCGGCATCGCGGACGACGCGGCCATTACGGCGGGAAGGACCGCCAGCGCCGCGGTGCTGAGCTATTCGAAGGACGGCGGCGCGAGCGTGCCGCTGGGCATCCCCGACGGCTTCGTATGGACTCAGGCGACAGGCGTCTGGAACTATACCCTACCGGTAACTTTGGGCGATGGGCTGTACACACTGACACTGACGGTCACGGACGTGGCCGGCAAGACGGCGACCGTAACCAGAACCGTTCAGATAGACACGACGGCGCCCACTTTGGTGGTGTCCGCGCCCGTCAACAACGAATCGACTTCGAGCACGCCATTTACCATCAGCGGCACCTCGCGGGACACGGGCGGCGTCGGATTCTCGGGCAACACGACCTTCAACGATGTCGAGTACAGCAGCGACGGCGGGTCCAGCTGGACTGCCTTGACCTTGACCGGGACGAGCTGGAGCAAGAGCCTCAACCTCGGTTCGACCGAGGGCGCGAGGACCCTGAACGTGCGCTCGACCGACAAGCTGGGCAACCAGGCCTTGAGCGCAACGCTGAATTTCTTCTACGACCTGGCCCCGCCGACCATGACAGAGATCGGAGTGGCCGGCGGCGGAAACCCCGCCACCTTCTCGATATCGACCAACGCGACAATTGTCTTCTCCGGCGCGGTGAGCGACAGCGACGCCTTGGCCGCGAGCGGGGCCTTCCAGGTCAACATCGACGCCGTGGGCGCGGCGGACGTGAGCGGCCTTAGCGCTCCCTATTCCTATACACAGCCCGGAGGCGCGCCTAATTGGCAGCTTTCCGTCCAAGTGGGCAGCGGCCCGATGGCCGACGGCACGCACACCTTCGTTTTCACCGCCAAGGATATCGCAGGCAAAACGACGAGTGTGACGCGCACGGTGACCGTGGACACCACGAAGCCCGCTAGCGTCATCGTGACGCCTCCGAATCTAGCTTCGAGCATTCCGGCCTATTGGCTTTCCGGCCCTACGGCGAGCATCGGCGGCACGGCTAGCGATAGCGGGCTCGGGGCGAGCGGCGTGGCCAGTGTCTATTACATAACCGCAATTAAGGGCGCCGGGCAGCCCGCCTTCTCCACATCGACCTGGACCTTGGCCGCCGGAGCCTCGAACTGGAACGGCACGGTCAAGCTGACAGGCTCAGGGAGCATAGGCGAGGGCGAGTTCACCCTGTACGTAGCGGCGGTGGACGCCGTAGGCAATATCCAGACGCCGGTGCCCAGGGACTTCGGCGTGGACCAGAGCAATCCGACGGTCGATGAGGGCCATGCCGCGTCGTCGGCGACAAAAACCGCCTTCACTCTCTCCGGTAATATAGGGGACACGAACGCCCTGGCCAGCCTGACGGTCACGGAAAAGAAGGGCGTCGCCGCTCCGGAGAGCGTGACGATCGCTACGCCCGCGACAATTAGCGGCACGGGCCCCACGCCATGGTCGACGATAAGCCTGCCGATCCACGGGGTGGCGGATGGTTCCTACCTTTATACGGTTATCGTGACCGATATCGCGGGAAAGACAACGCAAATATCGCGAACGGTCAAGATCGATACGACGCCGCCTAACGTCTTTCTCACGGCGATACCCATATGGGTAAGCGCCAGCGCCTATACTATCGGCGGCACGGCGGACGATCTGGCGGCCGGCTTCTCTGGCGTCGCCACGGTGGCCTATAATCTCGACGGGGCAGGCTATGTAAACGCCGCCTGGGTCGATACTTCAGGCGGCTTGAACAAGACGGGAACGTGGAGCGCTACCCTGACGGGCCTGACCGAAGGCACTCACAGCGTCCAGATACAGGCGACGGACGCGGCAGCCAATACCACGACCTTGACCACGACAAATTTCAGCGTGGACCTGAACCCGCCGACCGTCACCGAGACCTACCTGAATACGACGGCCCAGGTCACGAAGAACAATTCCTTCACGATGACCGGCACCGTGGGCGACTCGAATCCACTCTCCGTGGCGGGAACGACGCTGACGGTGAGCGTCAGCGTGAACGGCGGGGCCGCCGTCCCGGCCACTATGGCGGGCTCGGTCTGGTCCTACACTCAGGCTAAGATCGACGGGTCCTACAGCTATGTGATCACCGCCACCGACGTATCGGGGAAAACAGCGTCGCTCAATCGCCTAGTCCTATTGGACTCGACGCCTCCGACCCTCGGCGTCTCGGCGCCGACTCCGACTCCAGGAACTTGGGTTTCGTCCACGACTCTTTCGCTCAGCGGATCGGCCCTGGATGGAGCCGGGTCGGGAGTCAATAAAACCTACTATCTCGTCGATCTCGCGGCCAACGACCATAGCACGGATATCGCCGCCTGGCACCTTACCAGCGGGGCCTCCGCTCCCACCAGCGGCACTTCGGCCACATGGGCCGCGACGACGGGCTTGCCGGGCAGCTGGAGCGGCAGCAGCGCTCTGTCGGGAGAGGGAGCCAAGATTCTTTGGATCGTCAGCGCCGACAATGCCGGGAATACGACGGCCTTGAGCAAGGTCGCCGCCGGTTCCTTCGCCCTGGGAACGGTCTATACTATCGCAGCCATCGGAACCACCGACTTCACGGCGGTCGGGGCGGCGAGCAATACCATCGGCCTCGCCTTCACCGCGACGGGCTTCGGCTCGGGCTCGGGCTCGGCCTTCGCCGGCATCGGCATAGCTATCCCCTTTGGCCTGGACCAGAATCCTCCCGCCTTGACCGAGACCGCGATAAGCACGACTACGACCGTTGTGCGCAACAGTACCGTCACTTTCTTGGGTTCTGCCAGCGACAGCAATGCCCTGGCCGCCGCGCATAGCCTTACGGTCTCCGTCGATGGCACAGCCGCCGCGGACGTGGCTTTCACCGTCGCTCCGGCCTGGTCCTATACGTATTCGGTGAACGCGGTAAGCCATGCCCAAGACGGCATCCATAGCTTCCTTTTCACGGCGACGGACGTTTCGGGAAAGACGACTGCCGTAAGCCGGAGCGTACAGGTCGATACCACGCCCGCCTCGGCCATCGTGACGGCGCCCACTGCCGCTATTTGGACAAACGCCACGCCCTACATGGTCGGAGGGACGGCCTCCGACGCCTCGGGGGCCGGGGTGAGCCAAGTCTGGACTCTCGTGGACCTTTCTACCAATTCCCACGCGGCCGATACGACGATCTCCATCACGACCGGAGGCGTTTGGAAGCTGGCGACAGGGACGACGAATTGGACGTATTCATGGCCTCTTGCGGCTGAAGGAACCAAGACTCTCTGGGTCGCCGTCCTCGACGTCGCCGGCAACTGGACAACCGCGTACAGCAGCGTGAATTTCGGCTACGATGCCACTTCTCCGACATTGACCATCACTCCGATGGGCGGCTTCAAGGCTACATTCCCCGTCGCCGGCACAGTCTCCGATGCCGCTTCGGGGGTCGCCACTTTGCAGTATAAAATAGACTCCGGCGCCTTCACTCCAGTGACCATAGCGGCCGGTTGGAGCGCAGCCGTCCCGGCCGCCGCATTCACCGCTTTGGCCGAAGGCTCCCATACGGTAACCGTCCAGGCCATAGACAGCGCCGGCAACCAATCGACCCAGGCTTCCACTTTCAACAAGGACAGCACGCCTCCGACGCTTACGTATAACAACATCAGCTCGGGCGGGGGAACGGTCGATCAGGATTCCAATCCCGCCCTGACCGGAACTCTCGCCGACGTCAGCGGAGTGGCTTCGGCCGCCTATACCCTCCAAGCGTGGAATTACAGCACGCAGGCATGGAATGCGATCGCCACCGCGGCCAGCCTAGGCAGCCCCGCCGCGGCCACCAGCTGGTCCTGGTCCCTGGACCTGAGCGCGACGGGCCTCAATCTTCCTGACGGGAAATACCAGATCGCGATCGCAGCCGCCGACGTTCCAGGCAACGCCATCGCCTCCCCTCTTCAGGTTCCCTTCCTCCTGTCCCGGACGAACCCCGGCGCCTCCTTCCTTTCCCCGAGCCTCGGAAGCTTCCAGAATGGAGCCTTCCCCCTGGTCGGCACCGCCTCCGATCCTAACTCAGTCACTCTGGTCCGGGCCAAGATCGCCTCGGGAGCGGTCGATTTCTCGTCGGGCACGACTACGGCCTACCCTGCCCTCCCGGCGACGATAGCCACCGGCAGCCCCGGCGTGTTCACGACTCCATCTCCCCACGGCCTGATCGTGGGCGACCAAGTGTACATCTGGGGAAGCCCCATGCCTCTTGGCGCATCGGGCTCCCTCGTTACCGGCACGGCATATTTAGTACAGTCCGCGACCGCCACGACCTTCACTATCGCTACGTCCGGCGCCCCCACCGTCGCCCTGGCCATCCCCACGAGCACCGCCACCAATATCCTCGTCGGCATCGTCAAGGATACCTTCCCGACCTTCCATCCTTCGATTCCCGTGACAGTGGCCGGAAGCATCATGATCGCCTCGAACCACAACCTTTCCAACGGCGACGTAGTGTATTTCCAGGGGACGACCCTGCCGGCGCCGACTACCGCCGCCACGGCTTATTATGTAGTGAATGCGACGGCTCCGAACTTCCAGGTTTCGACTACGAGCGGCGGCGGCGCACTCACGCTGACTAGCTCGGGGACCGCGGTCGCGGTCTACTCGCCGACCCACGCCGTGAATTGGATGATCCCGGCGATGAGCGTCGCCAGCTTCGGCGACGGTCCTTTGACGGCCTATGTCCAGGCAGTCTCGGGTTCGCTAAAGACCAACCAGACCAGCCGCGACTTCACCCTCGACGCGACCGCCCCCACTATCGCCATCAGCTCTCCAGCCTCGGGGACTAGGAGCGTCGGGAATCTCACGATTGTAGGCACGAGCAGCGACGGCGGGGCGATCCCCTCAGGCGTCACCGGCACTATCCAGTACCAGCTCGGGATCAATCCCAACCTGTCGAACGGCGCGGCCAACTGGACATCCGCCAATGTCGCCGGCGGCAGCTACAGCTGGAACATAAACCTGGGCGACATGTCGGGCTACGCCAACTCGACGTGGGCGCATGAGTGCACTTCTGCCGGCGTATGGCCAGTAACTCCCGGAAGCACTAACCTCTGGTACCTTCCGATCGCGTTACAGGCCCTCGACAAGGCGGGAAACTATGGCCAGGTGACCAGCTACTTCCTGGTCCTCGACCCCAACGGCAATGTCCCTGTCCTTAATGTCACGCAGCCTGCGAACAACCTTACCTTCGGCGGCCAGCAGCGCATCAGCGGCACCGCGATCCAACCGACCTGGGTGCACGACGTGGAAGTCTCGGTCGATCCGACCAACGCGGGGAGTTTTGCCGCCACCGTCCCCGCGAGCACCCTTGCCTATGCGACGGGCATATTCACCGCCGCGAGCCATGGCCTCGTCAACGGCCAAGCCGTTTACATCAAGAACGGGACGACGACGGGAATAGCCGGCTTACCGGTCAATCCCAGGACGCCGTATTACGTCATCGGCGCGGCGGCCAATACCTTCCAGGTGTCGGCCACTTTCAACGGCTCGGCAGTTGCGTTCGGCAACATCCTCAACGGCAATACCTCGGAAATCCTGAACGCGGATTCGTGGTTCCCGGCGACTATGGTGACCACCGGCAACAACGTAATCTGGTATTACGACATCAACGTGGGCAACATCTATCCCCAGGTCGGGTCCAGCCAGACGGTCCAGGTCCAGGTCAGGGGATGGAACGCCCCCACCGCGGGAGGCGCGAGAGGAACGATCCAAGGCTCCCTTAGCGCTCCTTTGACCATGACCTTCAATTCGTCCTTCCCCAAGATCCAGAACCTCCTGATCGGCGGCCAGAACTACTATGCCCAGATCACGGCCCGCGGCAACGCGATCGCCTTGACGGGACTGATCAGCAGCTCGAAGGGCATTTCCAAGATCGAGGTCGTGGAGAGCAGCCCCTTGAGCGGCTCTACGACGGCCTACGATACCTCTACTTCGAATTACGGCGTCACGAACGCCTCGAAGGGAGCCTATTGGTCATCGACGGTGAGCCCGACTATCCTGAGCAACGTCACTTTCGGCGCATCGAACACCAACAAGCTTATGATCACGGCGACGGGCAGCAATCCTACCCTCTGGACCGGGGCCCCGGGGACGACTCCCGGAACCGTCTACACGCCCACGAGCAATACGACCATCAACGTCACGTCGACCGGAGGGGCCTTCATCGAGTCCGACGCGTCGGGCAACTTCAACTACCCGATCGCGATGACGATCGATTCCACCCAGCTCTACAACGCGACTACCGGTCAGTACTCCTTCGATATCAGGGCGACGGACGTCACGAGCCCTTCGCCCCAGATCTCGGGCAGCACGGTGACCTTGAACGAGGACAACTACTATCCGACCTCGATCATGAGCAAGCCTGGCGTAGTATCCGCCGGCTCATTCGCCATCGGCGCGCGCTACACCATTCTGAGCGTGGGCAGCACCGATTTCACGGCCGTAGGAGCGTTAAGCAACACCGTCGGCCTCAACTTCATGGCTAGCGGAACGGGAAGCGGAACGGGAACCGCGCTCTCGGTCCTCACCGGCACTTCCTTCAAGATCCAGGGCTCGGCCACCGATAGCGGGGCAGGGTCTGGGACCATCGGCGGCTTGAACAAAGTCATCGTCTACCTTACGAACGCCGCCGGCACCCAAGTTCTCGACATCAAGGCAGGCGGGGCCAGCGCGGCTACCCAAACCCTGACCGGCTGGGACATGGCCACGGGCGGCAGCGGCAGCGCCAGCGCGACGATCCCCTATCCGAACACGGCGGCTTATTCCAACTACTTCGCCAGCATCGACACGCTCGCGGAGATCGGAGCCGGCGACACCAACGGCGACGGCTTCCTCGAAAGCTTCACGATCAACGGCAACGCCAGGGACTGGTGGGCTCAGTTCGACACGACGAAGCTGTCGGACGGCCCGGTGACGGTCCACTACGTGATCTGGGACCAGGCCGGGAACGCCACGCACTACGCGCAGTCGGCTTTCGTGTCGAACAATGCGCCGACCCTGCAAAGCATTACCCTGGGCACCGACTTGACAGGCCTCGGCACATTCAACTCGACCCAGACCTTCACGAGCAATTACGGATCCACGGGCTTTACCGTCCGCAACGGCAAGCTCTCCTTCCAAGTCAGTTCGAACTACGGAAATGGATCGACTACGCCCAACGGCGTCCTGGCTTATCAAGTGAAGTATTCTGGGACTAACTATTGGGGCGGCGCGGGAACCTCGGTCACCGGAGCCTCCAGCAACGCCAGCACATTGAACTTCAACACCTGGTCATCGCTCTCTCCGCCCATCGCCGACGCCGTGGGCGCCACATTTACTCTGACGGTGACGGATACTCTCGGCCAGTCCTACAGTCAAGCGGTTACGGTAAACATCCAGAATACGGATTCGGTGCCGCCGGTGGCGACTCTCACGGCCTTCAGCAAAGCGACGGACTTGGGCTACCTGGGCTACGCGCTGAACGGCGCGACGACGATCGCGGGCGCATCCAACGAGGGAACGTCCGGGGCTCCCATCGCTGTCAACCCCAGGGTCAATCGCGACAGCTCGGTGACCTCCGGAGGCAACGCTTACTACATCCTGAATAACGTGACGGCGGGCCGGGCATATAGCGTCTACCTGTTCAATCAAACCATCCCGGCGGGACAGACCAGCCTCAGCGTCTACACCAGCTCCGGCTTCGGGTCGGCGGCGGGCACGGCCTCCAACGGGGCGGCCGTCGACAACATCGTCACGGGCGTCATCGCAGCCGGCACCTACGGCACGGCCTCCAACCTCTGGATCAAGGTGTCCGGAACGACGGCCACCAATTACCGCCTAGCCGCGGTAGAGGCTGACGACGATGGCGGCCACATGGAGCTCGTGCCTAACCCGAACCAGGTGAGCGGAACCATAGTCCTCCGGGGCCATGCCCATGACAACCAGCGGGTTCAGAACCTCAGGCTGAACGTCGCGTCGTACAACCTCGGCTCGGGTCTCGGCTCCGATCAGCTCCTAGCCACATGGAACGGCGGGACGCTTTCGATGCAGCCGGTTTCGACGGCCTACGGCCACCTGGTCATCCAGAACGAAACCCTGAACCAGACCGCCGGCCACGACTTCGACTGGATCTACTATTGGAATACCTCACTGGTGACGGGGGTCGGCCGCAACAACGTCGTGCTGACCGTAAAAACCGAGGACTTCAATGCGGCCAATAACGGCCAGGCGGGCACCAGCGCGACCCGGACCGTCAGCATCGTCCCCTATATCACCAATATCACGACTCTTTTGTCCAACGCCTATAAGGCGAACCCCAGCACCATCAGTCGCACCGCGGTCGGGCATTATCCCGTCAACACCGGCGAGACCGTCATAGTCAACGGCTACAACCTGAACGGGACATCGACGACGGTAGCGCTCAACGGCACGGGGCTCACGGTGAGCAGCGCGACCCCGGCGGACGATCTCTACCGCATCGGGTCGGCGATCGGGACCACCGCGACCAGCGGAGCCCTGAGCGCGACGGTAAGCGGCGTAGTCAGCATCAACAATACGCCGCATAACGCCGAGCCGAACAACCAGAACAACAACAACCTCACCGACGACCGCTATCTCGACGTCTGGGCCGTCAGCACATTCATCGCCGACAGCACCGCCAAGTATCCCCACATGCGGATCGATACCACGGCGAACCAGAATGTATTCTTCGCCTTCGGCGAGAGCGAGTCGGACTACTGGCTGGCCAAGAACACCACGGCGATCACATCTCCGGCGATCCCCGTCGCCGCGGCCAGTACGGCCACGACCATCCTCGAGCAGGCGCCGTCCAAATATGCCTATAACGCCCTCGCCCTGGACCAGGATGCCGCGCCCAACTACTATGCGGTCGCGCTGGATACCGACCGCACCGCGAATAACTACGGGACCACGGGCGCCACGAAATTGAACTTCTTCGCCCGCCAGCAGGGAAGCGCCTGGCAGTACCCGGGAGCTACCAACGGCAACTATAGCCCAGGTACCTATAAGCGGCAGCTGGAAGGCAACTGGAACGGCTATGCCTACCAGAGCCTCCGCTCGATGTATCCCGATATGGCGGTTACCGGGACCGGCGCCGCGGCCAAGGTGTACATGACCTACTACGACCAAGTCTTGGGGATCACCAAGTTCCGCTATGGAAGCGTCGGCGCGGGCGTGGACAACGGCCTTGTGGACGGCACCGGCCTCATCGGCGGGGCCCTGAACGGGAACATCGTTCCGGCCACCGCCGCGACGACCCTGCAGTACAAAGTCAATGCGACGGCCGCCGGCGTCCAAAACGAGGGCACGACGGCAACTCCGATCGATCTCGGCCGGGCCATCGACAGAAGCGCGGGCGCTACGGCCGCAGGGTCCTTCTATCGCTTGCCGGTCCTGGCAAATGACGAGATCGAAATCAGCCTCTTCAACGCCAATGTCAACACCGCGACGATGAAACTCTACTCCGACGCCGCCTTCACGGCTCAAGTGGGAGCGACGACGAACGCCACGACAGCCGCGTATGGCTTCCTCGATTACGTGGTTCCGGCCATAGGCGTCAATCCCTCGGGGACGCCTCAGTATCTCTACCTTAAGGTCACCGGCTCGGTGGCATTGACCTACCATGTCGCTTGGGAAGAAAGGGGCAGCATCCAGGGCTACCACATACTAGGCGGCCCCGGACAGACAGCCGGCGGAGGCGCATATTCCGCCGTCGGCGTGATCTCCAACGGCGACGTCGTCGCGGCCTGGTATGACCAGATCAACCAAGCCCTAAAGTTCAGCTGGATCGACAGCGTCAACGTGTCCGCCTCGGCCAGCGTGGCGGAGCCCATTTGGCAGGCCCATACGGTTACCCTCGATCCCAATTTCGCCGGATGGTGGGCAAGCATAGCCGTGGACGGCAACGATAAAGTGCATCTGGCCTACTACGACGCGGGCAATGCCGCCCTTAAGTACGCCTACATCGCCGATTACAAGAACGCGGCCACGAATACTTCTTTGGCGGCGATCGACTCGTACCTGTCCACGGGAACGGACATCCACATCAACGTCAAGCAAGATCCGACTAGCTTGAGGTACGTACCCTACATTTCCTACTACACGCCGGCCTTTACCCAGACGAAGTACAGCCTGAAGCTGGCGTACCGAGTGGACCAGATCGGCGCTAGCCCCGCGCCTCTGACTCCCGTCGCTCAGGGTTACAGCAACGGCTATGCCACGGGAAGCTGGGAGATCTCGACTCTGCCGTTAAACAACGTGCCGCAGGATTATCAGACGAGCATGGGCTTCCGCAATATGGGCCTAAAGACCAAGCAGCCCATCATCGGTTTCGGCACTACTGCGGACGTGGAGGTCGCACAGTTAAAATGAAGCGAACCATTTTCCCCGCCTCCTTGGCCTTGGCGCTCGTTTTCGCCTCCTGCCAACCGAGGCTCGTGCTGATGGTCTCCCCCGAAGCCGCCGAGCTGATACCGGTGGCTCGGGAGGCCTTGGCGGGTCTTAGACGCCCCGTCGATATTATTCCCGAGCCGGTCGCCTGGCCTTCCGGCGCCGTGGTTCTGCGCTTGACCTCCACGCCGGGGACGAACTTGCCATTCGGCGCCCCCCCTCTCGTCGCCCTTCCGCGGGACAAGGAGCTGGTCGGCTCCATTTCCCTCCCGCTCTCTCTTCAAGAGCTCGGCTCTTCCCCCGGCCAGTCGTTGCAGGTTCTTCCCATACTTTTCGATGTCTGGGGGCGCACCAGTTTTTCCGACGGTAAATCCATGACGCCTTTCACATGGAAGACATTGGTGGAAAAGGGCAGAGCGAACTCCCTGGCCGTGGCTGGGTCGAGGCCCTCGTTCCGGCAGGCAGTCTTCGCATTGGGGCGGAATGGCTTGCCCGCGCCCGAGGGCGCGTTGGACTGGTTTTCGGCCAAAGCGGAGGGGGGCGATCTGGGGCTCATGAGCCCCTTGGTCCAATACAGGGCATGGGCGCCCGGCGTCTGGTCCTGGACGGCTTCCGACTTGGGGATCTCCTACCGGCCGGGAACGAAGTGGATCTTCCTCGAGACCTACCGGGATTTCGAGCGCGGCCGGGCTTCCGGGAATCGCCAGTTCGTAGCCCTGTTAGGAGACCGCCCGAAGGGATTCGCATTGGCAGGCACGGTCCTCTTCCTAGAGTATCGCGCCGATAGGGAACGCTCGGCCTATTTACTGCCCTTGGTTCGGATCATGGCTTCCCCGGCGTTCGAAAAGGAAGCGGGAATGCGGACGAAATGGCTTGCCGCCAATCTTCGCGCGCCTGAGATCGACGGAGAAGGGGCCGCTGTCCGGAATCTCGCGGTGCAGGCGCTGGCTTTCTTCGCGGTCAGCGACAGTCTTCCGCTCGCTCAAGACAACCAGACTCTCCTGTCGGATATCCAGACCGTCGTGGACAGGATTCCTAGAAGATGAGCCGCTGCCCCTCGGTCGGCGTCCGAAACAGGATGGGCGATCCTGCGTCCAAAGCGGGAACGAGTCCTAGCCGAAAAGGAAAACCAATGATCAAAGCCAGGGTCTTCGTCGCCTCGATGGCATTGCTGCTCGCCGCGCTTCCGATAGCCGCTCAGGGCAAGGCAAACTCCCTCACTCCCGTGGACGGCCTGGACAATTGGAAGTACGGACTCGATCTCGGCAACTACGCGCCGGGCAAATACAACCTTGTCGTCGAGGGCAAGGACAAGGCGGGGAACGTCACGCGGGCGACGCCTATGAACATCTACATCGACCCCAAGTCCGACCTGCCCATCGTATCGATCATCAACCCTATCTCCCTCATGCGGATCGGCGGAGACCTCAATATCGTGGGCACCTGCGCCGCCGCCAAGGGCGTGGACCGAGTCGAGATCAGCCTCGACGGTGCGGCCTACGTGAAGGCGGAGGGCGGGGAGTTCTGGTCGTTTTTCCTCAAGACGACGGCCATCCCCGAGGGCAGGCGCACGATCGACGTGCGAGGCATCGACGTCAACGGCCTCGTGGGCCCCTCGGTGCGCGTCAAATTCGACCTCGACCGCACGAAGCCGGTGGCGGCGGTCGATTCGCCCGTGGTCGGTTCCCTAGTCTCCGGACAGATCCGCCTCTCGGGCACGGTCTTCGACGCCAACGGCGTCCGCTCCCTCGAGATTTCGCAGGACGGGGGAAAGTCCTGGATCAAGCTGGCCCTCAAGAAGGGCAAGGACCCGCTGACCTTGAGTTTCGCCTGGCCCGTGGACACGAAAAAGCTGAGCGACGGGCCGAAGGTTTTCAGCCTCCGCAGCGTCGATATGGTCGGCTCGACTTCGACCGCGGCCTATTTGGTCTTCGTGGACAATACGAAGCCTAGCATCGAGATAGCGAGACCGGCTGCGGGAAAGGCGGTCAACGGCGTCTTCTCGATAGTCGGCGCGGTGCGCGACATCGTCGGGGTCAAGCGCCTGTCCTACGAGGTCGTCTCGGGCGAGAAGGGCGAGATAGCGCTCACGAAGGGCGACCCATTTTTCGTAAAAGAGATCGACGCGAGCAAGCTGAAGGGCGACAGCGCAACGGTGACCCTCGTCGCCGAGGACACGATCGGGAATCTTACCCGGCTTACGAAGGCCTATAAGATAGACCGCAAGGCCGATAAGCCGGTGCTTAAGGTGTTAGGTCCCCTTGCCGGCGCGGCCGCCTCCCCCGTCCTCAAGGATGGCGACCCGATATGGGGATCCATAGCCGACGACGACGGTGTGGCGGCCGTGCGCTGGTCTTTCGACGGCGGCACGCCGGTCGAGGCGGCATGCTCGGAAGTCTTTTCTCTCGTCCCGCCCCCCGCGGCCTCCGGGAAGCACCTCCTCAGCCTCGTCCCTGTCGATGTCAACGGAATCTCGGGCGACGCGGTCCTCTTTCCCTTCGTCCTCGACAAGGGGCCGGGCGCGGTCACCTTCGATCGCATAACGTCCGCGAAGGCCTCGAGGGACTTCGCCCAGGGCGCGCAGACGAGCGTGGATGCGGGCGAGTTCCTCGAGGGCGCCGCGGCCTCTCTCAATCCCCTCGTCTCGGCCGAATGCTCGATAGCGGGCGGCCAGAGCAAGCCCGTAGCCCTGGTAAAAGGCGCCGCGGCAGGCACCTGGCGCTTCCGCATCGCGCTGGACCGCTCCCTGCCCTACGGCTTCGCGCCCATTACGCTTCGGATCAAGGACGCCGCCGGCAAGTTTACCGAGGCGGCCGCCCTCCTGTACGTGACCGACTACGGCATCGCGAGGGAGGAGCCCGGCTTCCGCTTCTCCGACCCGCGCGTGGGCGCGGACGGCCGCGTCGTCTTCGGACCCAAGGGCGCGGGCCTATCCTCGCCGGTCGATTCGGCGCCTCCATTGCTTGGCGCTTTCTACGGCGGAGAGCTCTCCGCGCTGCGCTTCGACCCGCCCACCGACCTCGTGACGGCGAGCTACGAGGGCCGCGCCGTCTCCATAGCGGCGGCCAAGGACGGCACGAGCGCCCCGACCCGGCTTCTCGGCAAGACTTCCAAGGGACGCGAATTCTCGGCCGGTCCCTTTGTCTTCGTGACCGACTCGACGCCGCCGACGCTTACGATCGATTCGCCCGCGGAGGGCTCCTCGTTCAACGCGAAGACTCTCGTCGCGGGAAAAGCGACCGATAGCGCCGGCGCCGTGACTCTCAGCTGGCGACGGCTTCCGGACGGCGAGAGTACGAAGGCGGCGGTCAAGAACGACGGCTCCTTCTCGATAGCGCTCTCCGCGGCCGACTTGCCCGCCGGGCCCCTCTCCATCGAAATCGAGGCTAAGGACGAGGGCGGCAACTCCGCGCGAGCGTATCGCAACCTCGGCGCCGCCACCGCCCCGGCAGTGCGTTTCCTTTCCCCCGAAGCCGGCGCCGCGGTCTGGGGGGCCGAGGACGTGGCCGCTGCGATCGACTCCGCCTCGGGCATCGCCTCGGTGGAATACGCGGCGGACGGGAAGAGCTTCTCCGCCATAGAATGGAAGGGCCGCTATTTCGTGCATCGCGCCGATTTGGCGGGAAATCCCAAGGCGGCGTATAGGATCGTCGATAATGCGGGAAATGTCATTCTCTCCAGGCCCGATGTAGTCGTCGGCGCCCCGCCCTCGCGGATCGCCGCGGCCGGGGACCTATCCGTCGAACCCTCGGCCGGAGAGGCTAGAATCGAGCTCGCCGGGACAGCGGGAATTTCAAAGGCATCGCTTCTCCTCCCCGGTCTCTCGGAGGCCGACTTCGGCGCGTTAGGCGATACGGGCGCGCCTCCTCCCGCGCGCTTCGCCGTCAGGCTTCTCGTGCCGGGGACCTTGTCCCTGAAGGGGCAGGCGACCGTGGACGGGCAGGCGAAGGCCGTCAGCTTGAGCGTGGACGGCGGCGCGACCTATCGCCTGCTCGCCTCCAACAAGGATGCCAAGTCCGCCAAGGCAGTCATCCCCTTCTCCTTCGCCGTAGAGGCCGCCAAGCTGCAAAACGGCGCGGCGCGTTGGGCGATAAAGGTGGAGGATTTCGCCGGAGAGTCGTATTTCTGCCCGCTTTTTTGCCTCGTCGATACTAAGGCGCCGAGCCTCGCGGTCATAAATCCCGAAAAGGGGACGACGGCCATGAGCGGCCCCTTCCCCCTCATCGTCAAGGCCGAGGATGAGAACGGCCTGGCCTCGGGCGAGCTCGTCAATGGCGCGGGTAGCGGCGCCGCCAAGGAGAGTCTGGATATCGAGGCGGGCGGCCGTTACTTCGCGCGCATGCTCGACATGAGCCCTGCTTCGGTGAAGGCGGCTCCTCAGGCGATCGCGATCGGCGTGACGGTAAAGGACATAGCCGGCAACCAGGCCGCGCTCGCTCTCAAGTACGGCTATGCCGCCGGGGCGGCCACGCCCAAGATACGCTTGGATTCGCCCGTCGTCGATGCGAAAGGCCTCATCGCGCCCCTCGAGGCCGGTTCCCTGATTTCGGGTTCCGCGGCGGGGAGCGAGGGCCCTGCGCCCATCCGCGTATCCATAGACGGGGGCGATGCTCTCTCCTTCCCCGCGGGGACTTTCGCCTTCGCCTTGCCCGAGCTTAAGGCAGGTAAGCACAACCTGTCGCTAGAAGCGGGCGAGGCGGGCACGGGCCTCGCCAGGCTCACGAAAGCATTCAGCGTCAAGGGCGTAGATCCCGCGTTAGGCGATTTTAAAATCGGAAGCGGCAAGGGCTCCGCGCCCTGGGCGCCCGGAGCCGACTTCGCCCTCGGCGCCTCGAGCCTCGTCTCGGGCAGCGTGGCGGCGCCCAACGGCCTCTCTTCGGTTTCGGTATCGGTGAACGGCGGCCCCCCTGTCCAGGCCGCCCTTGGCAAGGCGTCGATGCCCGGGACGGCCGCCTTTTCGGCGAGCCTCCCCGCTAGCCTGCCCTACGATCGCGTTTTGATAGAGCTCAGCGCCAAGGATTTAAACGGTCAAATCGGGGTCGCGAGGCTCGAGCTCCATAAGATACTCGCCGCCGCGGCGAGCGACGACGACGAGGGCCTGCGCTTCGTCGATTCGCGCATCGTCGATGCCGGCGGCCGCCCGAGCCTCCCCCTCGCTCCCGGGGATAAGATAGTCGGCCGCTTCAACGGCAGGCCCATCAAGAGCGTCGCGATCAAGCCCGCGACGCCCGCCCTGGCGGCGTCATTCGACGGAAGCTCGGTCGCTATCGAGGGCAAGGCCGAGGGCTTGGCCGCCTCGGCCGAGTTCACCGTCGTGACGGTCGATGGCGACATTTTCTCCTGGGGGCCCTTCTCGGCGGCCGTGGGCGCGGGCGCCCCCGCCCTGGAAGTGACTTCGCCCTCGGACAACGATTGGGTGCGGGGCGAGGTCGCCCTTCTAGGCAAAGCGACCGATCTCGAGGGGATAGTCCTCCTGCAAGTTTCCGTGAATGGCGGAGAAGCGGTGTCCCTGTATGACGCCGCCGCGGCCAAGGACAAGAAAGCGGCCGCTATCGACAAGACGCTGTCCCTGGCGGCGGCGGCCGACGGCGCGACGAGGCTGGATTTCCTGGCCCGCGACGGAGGCGGCCGCGAGACTCGCGTTATGCGATTCATTAATAAGGATACGCTTCCGCCGACGCTTACGCAGATCGAGCCTGCGATAGGGGAGAGCGTGAACGGCCTTACGACCTTCGTCGGCGAGGCGAGCGACGGCGGCCGCCTCGCGAGCGTCGTCTTCGTTCCGGCGGAGGGAATCAAGGCCGAGGACGCCTCGGGGCTCGGGACCTTCTCGCGCGATCTCGATCTGGCGCGCCTCGATATGCCTCTCCCCGAGGGAGGGGGCTTCGTCGTGACGGACAAGGCGGGCAACAAGGCCGTCCTCGTCCCGACCGTCGTCGTCGACAAGGAGAAAGACAAGCCCGTCGTCACGATCCAAGCTCCCGTCGAGATGGAAGTGCTGCGAGGGGACTTCGCCGTCAGCGGCGTGGCCTACGACGACGACGGCCTCGCCGCGGCCTATTACCGGGTCGATGGCGGCGCCTGGAATCGGCTCGAGATGCAAGGCACCAGCTTCTCCGTGCCCTTCGCGCTCAAGGACACGACCGACAACGAGCACCTCGTCGAGGTGAAGGCCGAGGATATCTACGGCGTCCAAGGCGACATAGTCTCGCGGAAGTACAGGATCTCGAAAGAAGAGCCCTCGGCGACGATGAGCTCCCCGCCCATCTCCAAACCGGTCCGCGGGACGGTAAAGCTCGTGGGCACGGCGTCGGACGCGAACGGGATAAAAGAGATCACCATATCGGTGGACAATAGGACGAGCTACGACAGACCCGTCGGCAAGGAGAACTGGAGTCTCTCCCTAGACACTACGACCCTGTCGGACGGCATCCATGCCGTCGCGGTGCGGCCTATCGACGGCTACGACACCGAGGGTTTCTACGCCACCATGGTCTACGTGGACAACACGCCGCCCAAGGCCCAGCTGGACCTCCCGCGCGACGGCGACGCCGCGGCGGGGACTCTCGCGGTCTCGGGCCGAGTATCCGACAACATCGCGATCGCGTCGTCCCGCATCGAAATATCGCCCGTGGGCGCAGCGGTCCCTCCGCAGCTGGTCCTGGACCTCGGTACGGACAAGATCGTACAACGCGTCGTCGATTTGTCCTCCTTGAAACCGGGCGCCTATACGGTGAGGCTCATCGTTCGAGACGGCGCGGACAACGAAACCCTAGCCTCGCGCGATATCACAGTCGTCGGGGGCTTGCCCGTCGATACGGTATCGATCGTCTTCCCCGTCGAGGGCGAGAGGCCAGCGGGGCGCCTGCGAGTCCAGGGCCAAGAGCGCGTCGCCTCGGGCGCGGGGACCGTGTCCATTCTTTCCGACGGCTCCGTATTAGGCGCCGCCGAGCCCGACGAGCTGGGCTGGTACTCCCTGGACGTCCCCGCGGACGCGTTAGCCGACGGCCTTCACGTACTTAAGGCGCGCACTAGCGCCAAGGACGGACGGACGGTCGAGAGTCCGGAAACGCGGATAGAGTGGAGTTCCCTCGGGCCGTGGGTATCCATCGACTCCTTCCCTTCCGGCAAATACCTGCCCTATAGGCCCTACCTGCGCGGCGGGGCCGGCTGGGCCGCCAATCCGCCTCCAACCGATAAAAAGGACCTCGAGGCTTATAAGAAGGAGGCGAAGTCGAAGGAAGTGACCGCGGTCGAGCTGAGCCTCGACGATGGGCGGACCTTCGAGCCCGTTAAGGGAACTTCGCGATGGAGCATCAGGCTGGAGACTCAGGACTATAAAGAGGGCGCGCTGCGCGTCATCGTCCGCGCCCGCTACGCCGACGGCTCGACCGCCGCGGTGAAGTCCATATACTTCCTCGACAAGACGCCTCCCGTCGTCGAGGTGCTCACCCCCTCCGAGGGCGGGCGCTTCAACGGCGTCCTCGCACTCTCGGGCATAGCCCACGACCAGAACGGCATGGCCTCGGTCGGCGTCGCCCTGCGCAAGGGAGACAAGGCGAGCTATGAGGTGCCGTCCTTCATACAAGGGCTCTATATAGACGGTCAAATGCTCGGGGCGACGACCTGGCAAGCGGGCATAGGCCTTACCTTCTTCGGCGACAACGTCAAGCTCCAGGGCAACTATGGACAGGCGCCCACGACCGATTCGGCCGGCAATCCTCAGAGCTTCTACGGCGACGTCTTCGGGGCCAAGCTCATCGCCAATTTGCTCTACCTTCCCTTCGACTCGATCTTCGGGCCCGATTGGCGCTTCCTCTCGACTTCGCTGGGGGTCGGGGCGAACTTCACCTACTTCACGAAGACCCAGAGCGGGAACGGCCTTTTAATAGGCTCGGTCTTCGGCCAGCTCGAGTTCCCGAAGCTCACCATGAGCGGCTCGGGCGCCTTCAAGAAATTCTCGCTCTACGCCGAATACGAACTCTGGGTCCTCAGTTCGGTCGTCAACGGAGGCTTCATCCCCAAGATCTCGTTTGGCGCGAGGATCGGAGTGTTTTAGAGCGGCTAATTCTCGTCGCGCCAGCGGCAGAGGAAGGCCTCGGCGCCGTCCACGACGAGGTAGCAGGCTAGGCCGAAGAGGGAGAGGGCGACTATCGCGGCGTACATGTCCGCGTAGTCGACTCTCGTCCACGCGTCCACGATGTACCAGCCGAGCCCCGTCTCCGAGGCGAAGCTCTCCGCGATGAAGAGGACGGCTATCGCCGTCCCGAGGCCCACCCGGAGCGCGGAGAGAAGTGCGGGCAAGGCGTAGGGGAAAACGACATGACGAGCGATCGCGGTTCTCGTGGCGCCGAGGGAGCGCATCGACTCGATGAAGGCCTCGGGCACCGCGCGCGCGGCGTCGCGTGCCGAGACGAGGATCTGCCCGAAAATAATGACGCCGATGAGGAATATCTTGGCGCCATCGCCCAGGCCGAGGAATTGCATAATAATGGGGAGGAAGGCTACTTTGGGGAGGGGATGCAGAAGGTAGACGAAGGGCGAGACGAAAGCGTCTAGCTTCTTGGATCTTCCCGATGCCAGACCGAGGGCCGCGGCCGCGGGCGCGGCCAGGGCGAGGGCGATGCCCACCCTGCGAGCGGAGGCGCCCAGGTGCAAGGCGAGGCTTCCGTCCGCCAGCCGGGCCGCGAGGCGCGAGGCCGCCGACCAAGGCGAGGGCAAAAAGGGCCGGTGAACGAGGGCGGCGGCCACGGCCCAGGCGCCGACTACCGCGGCGAGGGCGGCCGCGAGGCTCGCCGCCCTGGCTAATCGATCGCGGCCCCTCACGACGCGCCCTCCAGCGCCCGCCTAATCCCGTTCATGTACTCGAGAAACATAGGCTCGGCCCTGAAAGAAGGGCCTCGACGGCCTTCGCCGCCCGCGTCGGGCGCATCTATGCGGGCGACGACTCGGCCCGGGTTTTTGCTTCGCATGACGTATACCCTGTCTGCCAGGTAGGCGGCTTCCTCGATGGAATGCGTGACGAGGAGGACGGTCGTTCCGCGCCGAGAGTGCAGCTCGAGAAGGGTTTCCTGCATGGACTCGCGCGTCAGCGCGTCGAGGCTGGAGAAGGGCTCGTCCATCAGGAGGAGCTTGGGTTCCTGGACGAGGGCGCGGGCGAGGGCGACGCGCTGGCGCATCCCGCCCGAAAGACGCTTGGGATAGTAGCGGGAGAATCCTTCGAGGCCCAGCTCGACGATGACGGCTTCCGCCCGCGATCGGCGCGCCCCCGCACTGATGCCCGCCAGGAGGAGGGGAAGCTCCACGTTGGCCGACACGGTTTTCCAAGGCAGGAGGCCGTAGTCCTGGAAGATCACGGCCGTGCGCGGGCGGGCAGCGGCGCCGAGGCCGCCGGAGCCGAAAACGACGCGCCCCGCCGTCGGCTCGCGCAAGCCCGCGACTACTCTGATCACGCTTGTCTTGCCGCAGCCCGATGGGCCGACGACCGCGACTATCGCGCCGCCGGGGATCTCGGCATCCACGTCCTCGAAGGCGCGCAACGCGCCGGAGTGGAGGGGATAGCTGAGAGCGAGTCCCTCCAGGATCAGCCTCGCCGGTCCGCCGCCCTCTGGGCTCACCATCCCTTGGAAGCCTCGTCCAGCGGCCGCGCGTCTATGAGGCTCGCCGGGGCGATGTCCTTCGATAGGAGTCCCTTGGAGCGCATCCACTCGATGACGGCGGAGATGTCCGCGGCCGAGGGGAGGCGGGGATCCTTGTATTTCACGAAGGAGTAGGAATCGCGGACCTCGGCGGGAAAGGCGGCCTTCTCGACGAGGAAGGGGCGATAGGCGTCGCTCTTCGCGTTCAGCTCCCGGGCCGCGCGGCGATATGCGCGATAGAAGCCGGCGATTTCGGGAAGGCGCGAGTCGAGGGCAGCGCGAGAGAAGGCGATGACCCCCGCGCCGAGGCCCAGAGCGGGCGTGGAGTCGTCGCTTGCGGCGAGAAGGATAGCGCCCTTGGCGCGGGCGACGCTCAAGAGGGGCTCGGGAAGGCAGGCCGCGGCTAGCTGCCCCGCGAGGAGGAGCTCCATCCGAAGCTGTATCTTAGGCACCGCGAGGCTTCGGATATCGGCGCTCGCTACGCCGGCGCGGGCGAGCATCGTTTCCGCCGCGTATTGGATGATGGTGTTGCTGGAAATGCCGATGCTCTTTCCCGCGAGGGAGGCGAGCGAGGCGATGCCCGAGAGCGGCGAGGCGACTATCCCGTAGCGCCCGTCGGTCAGGCTCGCGGCGCGGATGTCGAAGCCTCCCTGGACGGCGAGGGCCACGGCGAGGAGGTCGGTGACCGCTCCGTCGATGGCGCCCGCCTGGAGGGCCGCGTCCCGCTCCACGGCCGCCTTGAAACTCACGAGGGCGACATCGACGCCTTCGGCGGCGAAGAGGGACTCGGCGGCGGCGACAAGGAGGGGCAGGGAGTCGGCGTCGGGGAGGACGCCTACCTTGAGCGTTTCGCCGCTCGCCGCGGCCGGGAGCAGCAAAACGATCGCGGCTAGAGCCAGGACCGAGGCGATCTTTCTCATGCTCATTCCTCTCCCCTTTCTTCCCAGCGTCTCGCGCCGGGCATCTCTAAATCGAGGTGGTCGAGTATCCTGGCGACTATCTGGTCGACGAGCTCCTCCACCGATGCGGGCCTCGCGTAGAAGCCCGGACTCGCGGGCAGCACGGTCGCGCCGGCTTCCTTGAGCGCGACGAGGGAACGCAGGGAGACGAGGGAAAGCGGACTCTCGCGCGGGACGAGGACGAGGGGCCGGCCTTCTTTGAGGGCCACCGCGCAGGCTCGCTGGACAAGGTTAGCCGAAATACCCGAGGCGGCCGCGCCGATCGTGCCCATCGAGCAGGGAACCACTACCGTTCCGTCCAGAACGAAGGAGCCCGAGGAGAGGGGGGAGGCGAGATCGCCCGGGTCGTGGAGCTCGATCCTGCCGAGCCCGAGGGCGGCGACATGGGCATCGAGGGCCACGCCCGTCTCCTCGAGGACGACGCGCTCGGCCCAAGCCGAGGCGACGAGGTGGAGCTCGGCGTGGGGACAGGGGCCTTCGGGCGAGGCCAGGGACTTAAGGAGGCGGAGGGCGTAGATCGCGCCCGAGGCGCCCGTCATGCATACGAGGTAGCGCGGCATGGCTGTAGTATACGACTTAATGCAGGAAAATATCGACACAAGCCCCGGCGAGGACGACGAGGGGCACGATCTCGTTGATGCCGTACGCGGCGATGCGGATATGCCGCTCGGTGGGCCTGAGCGCGATCAGGTGCTCGGCCGCGATCAGGACCGCCGCCGCGCCCACGCCGACGAGATAGGCCGGCCCCAGCTTCCAGAAGAGCGGCAATGAGGCGAGGAGGACCAGGGTGGCGCAATGCGTGCCCGCCGCGATTAGCCGCGCCCATATCGGGCCGAAGCGCTCGGGTATGGAGTGAAGGCCTTGTGCGCGGTCGACTTCCATGTCCTGGAGGGCGTAGATGATGTCGAAGCCGGCCACCCACGAGGCCACGGCGGCAGAGAGGACGAAGTAGCGGAGCTCGAAAATCCGTCCGGAGACGGCGATGAGGGAGCCCATCGTCGCTATCGCGCAGGTGGCGCCCAGCCAGAAGTGGCAGAGCCAGGTGAAGCGCTTGGTGTACGAGTAGCCGAAGATCGCGATGCCGGGAACCCACAGGAAGGCGACGCAGAGCCAGCCGAGCATGGCCGTCGCGAGGACGAGGAGGGCGAGCATCGCGGCGGCGAAGACGCGCAGGTCGCGGACATCGAGAGCGCCCGAGGGGATGTGCCGGGCCGCTGTGCGCGGATTGGCGGCGTCGATGTCTCTGTCTATTATCCGATTGACGGCGTTGGCCGCGTTCCTGCCCGACACAACGGCGACGACGATCCAGATGAGCTTCCAGGCCGAGGGGCGTCCGCCCGTCTCGAGGAGGACGGCCGCGAGGGCGAAGGGCAGGGAGAAAAGCGTATGCCGGAAGATGACCGCTTCGGCGACGAGCCGCAGCTTGCTAGTCGAGGCCATACTCCCGCCAGCGTCCATCGACGAGCCGCGTTATGCGCTCGTCCATCTTTAGGGCATCCGGCCAGGGCCGGTCATGCCCTTCCTCGCTCAGCTTGCGCGTCGCATCGACGCCGAGCCTCGTGCCGTAGCGGGGCCTCGGCGAGGAATGGTCCAGAGCGTCCAAGGGGCCTTCGCAGAGGACGAGGTCGCGGCCGGCGTCGATGTTGTTGAAGGCTCGCCAGGCGACCATGGAAAGGTCGCTTAAGTCGATATCGTCGTCCACTACGACGATGAGTTTCGTATTCATCATCTGGCCCATGCCCCAGATGAAGTTCATGACCTTGCGCGCCTGACCGGGGTAGCGCTTCTTTATCGACACGATCACGCAGTTGTGGAAGACGCCCTCGAGCGGCATGGACAAGTCGGATATCTCGGGGCAGAGGCGCTTTAGAAAGGGGAGGAAGAGGCGCTCGGTGGCCTTGGCCATCCAGCAGTCTTCTTTTGGGGGTATGCCGACTATCGTGGCAGGGTAGATGGGATGCCGCCGCCGCGTTATGCGCTCGAGATGGAACACCGGATACTCGTCCTGGAGGGAATAGAAGCCCGTGTGGTCGCCGAAGGGGCCTTCGATCCGCCTCTCGTCGGGATCGACCCATCCCTCGAGCGCGAACTCGGCGTCGGCGGGCACGTCGATATCGCTCAAAGTCGCTTTTGCGATCTGGGCCGGCTTTCCGCGAAGGAAGCCCGCGAAGATCATCTCCCAAAGCCCCTCGGGCAGGGGCGCTGTGGATGCGTAGGTGACCGCGGGGTCGGATCCGAGGGCCACAGCCACGGGCATCCGCGCTCCGCGTTTGGCGTATTTATCGAAAATCCGCGCGCCGTCCTTATGGATGTGCCAGTGCATGCCCGCCGTCCTGTCATCGTAGACCTGCATCCGGTACATGCCCATGTTCTGCTCGCCCGTATCCGGATCGCGCGTGCAGACCACCGGCAGGGTGAGAAAGCGTCCTCCGTCCTGGGGCCAGCACTTGATGACGGGCAAGCTGGAAAAGCCCTCGGTATCGGAGGACAGCTCGCGGCAGGGCGGCCTCGCGACACGCTTGGGCATCAGGGATAGAAGCGCGGGAATGCGGGGAAGGGCGCCAGGCAGGGCGGCAAGGATGGAGGGATCTCGCGCCTGGCTCCAGGCCCAATTCAGCAGGCCCTCGATCTGGGCCGCCTTCTCGTCGAGACTCTTCGCACCGAGGGCGAGGGCCATCCGCGACTCGCTGCCCATCGCGTTGATAAGCAGGGGGTAGGCCGAGCCTTTGACGCGCTCGAAGAGGAGGGCAGGCCCATTCGCGCGCATAACGCGGTCGGCGATCTCCGTTATCTCGAGCTCGGGGTCTACCTCGATTTTTATGCGCCTGAGCTCGCCCCGGGCTTCTATGGCCGCGACGAAGTCGCCGAGTCCTTTGTAAGCCACGAGGGCGAGGCCCTTACTTCAGCTTGACGAAGAGACGGGCGATGCCGAGGTAGCGGTCGCTTCCCAGGGAATAGCTCGAGCAGACTAGGTAGTCCTTACGCGAGTAGAGGGCGGCTATTCCGCCGGTCATTGCCCCCGCGATCGCCCCCACGCCTTTTTTAATCGTGCCGATGGGTTTGGTCATCGTGCCGCTCGTAGCCTCGCGCTGGGCCTGGCCCGACCTCCATGCCTGGAAATCGGCGGTCGTCGGATTGAGGGCGTAAAGGAGAATGAGTACCAGAACGACGATGATGCCGGCCACTAGGCCGTTTTTTGATCTTGCCATGCTCCTAATGTAGCGTCGCGGGCGTCCAAAGGGAAGCGCGGGCGGCCCTCCTATCTGTTCTTGATGAATACGCCGTTCCAATTCACGTTAAGAAGGACCAGGAAATCCGGGTAGAGCGCGCCCGGGACAATGCGCGAGGGCCGCATCCGGTAAGTAGCGTTGAGGTCTATGTCCAAACCGGCCTTTGGGAACCTGAGGGTGATGCCTCCAAGACCGCCGTAGCCTAAGGAAATCGTACCGTCGTCGCTAAGCAGGGAGCCTTCGACTCCGCCTCGAAGGGAGAAGCTCTGCCCGAAGAAACGCTCGTAGGCGGGCATTAAGGTCGCGAAGAGCTGCGGCTTCGCGTACGAGACGCTGTCGATCTGCTTGAGGATGAAGAAGGAGCGCTTCTGGTCGAAGGCGGTCGTGAGCGTATTCTCGACGTAGATGGGCATCGCCGATTCGCCGCCGGTGTTGGCGAGGGTGGACGGATTGAAATCGTCGGTAGTCTCGTTGGAGAATCCCGCCCGTGAGTCGAAGATCAGGCTCTCGTCGGAGTTGCGCAGCAGGAAACCGGCGTTGATCGCGTAGACTCCGCCCGCGTTTTCGCTGAATGGGGCGGCGGGATCGCTATCCCTTTTCGAGTGCAGCATATAGCCGCCCCCCGCCCCTACCGAAAGCGCGGGGCTCAGGGCGAGGCCTACATCGACCATCGCGCCGAAGAAGGCCCTGGCGGAATGGCCCCCGCCCGAGCCGTAGCCTAGGTTCGAGCTGTCGTTGCCGCTGCGGTCGTCGTAGCCGCCGAACATGAGCTCGGTCTGCAGGCCCATGGCCCGGCCTATTGGGAAGGCGTAGCCGAGGCGGGGGCCGATGACGCTTTCGGAGATGAGCTTCTTATTGGGCAGGGTGGTGTAGTTTAGGCCCTCGGTCGGAGGGGCCATGAAGATGGGATAGGCGGGTATGCTGGCCGCGAAGAATAGCATGTCCTGCCGTATGATCCCGAGGTAGGCGGGGTTCGAATAGGAGTAGAGCGGCTCGAGCAGCACCTTGAACTTGGTGGTATTCGTGACGAGTTTGGCCAGATAGGCGGCGACCGCCGGGTTGGCGGTGTCGATCTCGGCGGCCTTCTGTATCTGTTTCTTCGCCTCTACCGTGTCCTTATTATCCACGGCATTCACTGCCGAAGAGAATGCGACTATCGCCTCGACTTTCTTCTCTTGGCTGACCTTGGGCCCGGCCTTAGGCGGAGCGGCCGCGATCGCTATGCCTCCTCCTACCCCGAGACCCTTGAGCGCCGAGGAGGCGAGCTTTTTGGACATGCCGTCGTAGTCGGCGAGGGGACCTAGGTTCTTGTCCGTCCAGGCGACCTCGCCGGTCTCGACCTTGACCATCTTGCACGAGACGAGCACCGCCGAGTCCATGTCTACTATCTCGCCGAAGAGGATGAAATCGGCGGCGAGGAGCTTGCCCGCGTCCATCTGGGATTGTGTATCGGCCATGCCGCTTAGGGAGAACTCGAGCTCGCCGAGGGCGGCCTCGCGCTTGTCGCGGTCTATGAGGATGATGCCTTTCGATGCCTGGAGCTCGGCCGCTACCATCTCGGCGAGGCCTTTGCCGACGTACTTGAGCTTGGGATTGTCGCTCGTGACGGTGAAATCGGCGACGGCCACCCTGGGCGGGGCGGCGACCGCGAAGCCGACCGTCACGCAAAGGGCAAAGATCGCGAGCGATAATTTGTTCAGCTTTTGGATCATTCGGCGTACCTCGTTTTGGCAAGCTATAGATTATTATACGCCCGCTAGGCGAATCCGCAAGGCCCGAAGCTGAGCCTTGCGTTCGCTTGCGCGCGAGCCTCGTGGCCCTTGGATCGTGCTCTACTCGACCGTTTCAGGGCTAAGACGGTCAGGCGGGACGACTGGGAAATCCTAAGCTACCGCTCCGAACTGGCGAAAAAAGGGCTGTAGAGATTCTCTTTCCTATTTAGTTCTCACTTTTTCTTCGTCGAAGCCCGGTACTCCTCGACCATGGCCTTGAAGGCCGCCTTGTCTCCTCCGAAATTTTTGTCGATATTCTCGATGATCAGGTCGATCGTGCCCTCGCCCTCGTTCTTGCCCATTATCGAGCAGATACCGCGGAACATAGTCAACAGGGAATTGGGGATGCCCTTAACCAGAAAATCTACCTTTTCCATACGCGCTCCTTCTCGGAAAAATTAGTTTCCGTCCTTAAGTATAAGCAATTTAGGCTAAGGTCGTCAGAAATAGGGTACAATCCCGCCATGGACGCCCGTTCGCGCATTCTCGTCGCCGACGACGAGCCCAATCTCCTGTCCAACCTCGTCTACGCCTTCGAGGCCGAGGGCTACTCCGCCGAAGGCGCGAGCGATGGGGAATCGGCCTGGGCCTCCTTTAGCTCCGGGCGCCACGACTTGGTGGTGTTGGACATTGTCATGCCGAGGGCGGACGGGATGGAAGTCCTGCGCCGCATTCGCGCGGTGGATCAGCTGGTGCCGGTGATCTTCCTCACCTCCAAGGACGAGGAGTTCGACAAAGTGCTCGGCCTCGAGCTCGGCGCGGACGACTACCTCTGCAAACCCTTCTCGCTGCGCGAGCTCCAGGCCCGTGCGAGGGCTCTCCTCCGCCGGTCGCGGCATCGCGAGGCGGGGGTCGCGCCCTTCTCCTCCTCGGGGCCGCGCCTCGCGTCGGGGGGAATCGAACTCGATCCCGATCGCTTCGAGGCCCGGGCCGAGGGCTCGCCCATGCGGCTCACGGTGACCGAGTTCCGAGTCCTCGCGGCCATGGTCGCGGCGCCGGGCATCGTGAAGAGCCGCGACGCCCTCGTCGCCGCGGCCTATCCCGAGGAGACCTACCTGAGCGACCGCGCCATCGACTGCCACGTAAAGCGCCTGCGACGCAAGATAGCGGAAGCCGGAGGCGACCCGGAGGTAGTGGAGACCGTATACGGCCTGGGCTACAGGCTCAGGGAAGCTTCGCCGCGTCACGGAGTCGATTCGCCGTGAGGCTACGGTCGCGTATCGGCTTACGCATCTTCGCCTTCAACGCCCTCCTCGTCTTCCTCCCGGTCGCTGCCTTCTCCCTCCTGGGGAGCTACGAGCGCGGCCTCGTCGATTCGCTCGAGCAGTCCCTCGCCCAGCAGGCGCGCGTCACGGCCGCGTGGCTCGGCGAAGTCTCGAGGGCCTCGGCCCATCTCGACGCGAGAGCCGCCAAGCGCGTCCTCGCCGCGATCGGAGCGAAGCGCACGGCGCGCTTTCGCGTGGTCGACGCGGGCGGCCTCCTTATCGCCGACAGCTCCGAGGAGGCCTCTCCGGCAGGGTCGCCCCCCCAAAGCTCCATCGCGGAAAACCGCTCCGGCTCCGCTTCCAGCGCCGCCGATGCCACGGCCGATGCTGCCGCCGAAGGCGAACCGCTCATCTACCGCTTCTTCTCGGCGCCGGCTCGGCTGTGGAGGCGCATGCTCGCGCCGCCCTCGCCGGCCCTGCCATCGGCCGATTTCTACGCGTCGGCTGGACCGCGCCTGCTCGGCGGCGAGGTTCGCGAGGCCTTGGCGGGGAACTACGGCGCCGCGACCAGAGTCTCCTCCGGGGGTCAGCTCTCGGTGACGCTCTACAGCGCGGTTCCGATCGAGGCGGGCGGCAAGGTGGCCGGCGCCGTCCTCGTATCGCAGTCCACCTACCGGATCCTGCGCGACCTCTACGCGATCCGGCTGGACATAGCGAAAGTCTTCCTCGGCAGCCTCGTCGCGGCCGCGGCGCTTTCGCTGCTGTTGGCCCTCACGATCGTTAGCCCGATCAAGAAGCTGGGCGCCGCGGCAACGGCCGCTCTCGGCGCGAACCAGGCCGCCCGGTCGATCGACGGCGCGGCGTCCGCATTCCCCGAGAGCCGCCAGAGCGACGAGATAGGCGACCTCCAGCGCTCTCTGCGCGCCCTCGCTCTTCGCCTGGACGAGCGGGCTCGCCAGACCGAGCGCTTCGCCGCAGACGCGGCCCACGAGTTCCGCAATCCGCTCGCCGCGATCAGGAGCGCCGCCGAGCTCGCCGAAGGGGCCGCCGAGGCCGCCGACAGATCGCGCTTCCATCGAGCCATCATCGACGACGCCGAGCGCCTGCGATCCATAGTAGACGGCCTCAGGCGGCTTTCCCTGGCCGAGGGCGGGACGGAACTCGCCTCTCGCGAGCGCATCGAGCTTGCGCCCGCTTTGCGGGCCGCCTGCATCAGGGCAGGCGGCGCATTCGCTTCGCGTAAGGATGCTCCTTCCTTCGCCGTCGATGAGCTCAGGCCCGGGGCCTCCGTCATGGCCGATCCGGCCTCGCTCGAAGTCATCCTGGACAACCTCGTCGGGAACGCCGCATCGTTCGCCGCTCGAGAGGTTCGAGTCTCCGTTGCCATGCCGGAGGACGCGATCGTTGTCGAAGACGACGGACCGGGCATCCCGAGCGAGCATCTCTCCAGGGTCTTCGATCGCTTCTTCACCTGGAGGCCGGGCGAGGATCGCGGACGCCACACCGGCCTCGGGCTCTCCCTGGCCCTCGCCCTCGCTCGCTCCATGGGCGGAAGCATAGAGGCATCGACCCGCGCAGAAGGCGGAGCCCGCTTCGTCCTTCGCTTGCCTCGGTAGTTTCTCGGCTTCGCCGCAATTCCGCCGCAATCGCCGGATATGCTGTCGCTCATGAACGACAACGCGGCCTTTTATTCTCGCTTCGCCGGCCCGGGGGCCAAGGCCCTCCTCGTTGGCGCATTGGTCATCGCCTTCCTCCTTCCCCTCTTCCTCGTCCAGCAGATAGTCGACCAGCGCCGCGCGACCCGCGACGCCGCGGAGGAGTCCATCATCGGCCCGGCCGGAGGAAGGCCGAGCCTTTTCGGTCCCTTCCTCGCGGTGCCCTACCAGCTTCGAAGGGACAAGGAGCTCGTTTCCGGCGAAGTCCTCGTGATGGCGGACTCGATGTCGCTGGACTCCTCGCTCCGCAGCCAGTCGAGGACTAGGGGTATCTTCTCAGCGCCCGTCCTCGAGGCGGACCTGGAGATCAAGGGCGTCTTGAGCGCGGCGGCCGAGGACGCGGCCCCTCCCGGCTCGCTGCTGTCGTGGGACCAGGCGCGGCTCGTCCTCGAGCTGCCCGACCTCCGCGCGCTGCGCGAGACGCCGATCGTGTCGTGGGACGGCAGGGACCTGAGCCTCCGCCCCGACGCGGGGGAGGGCAGGGCCTACGCCAGGGCGGCATCCGGCCGCGTGCGCGTCGAGGAAGGAAAGCGCTACGGCTTCTCCGCGATCGTCAAGCTCCGGGGCGGGCGGGCCCTGTCCTTCCTCGAACCTTCGGGCGAGGTGCGCGCCTCCATCCGCGGCGACTGGGCGAACCCCAGTTTCCGAGGCTACGTCTCGCCGACCGAGCGCGAGCTCACGAAGTCGGGCTTCTCGGCCATCTGGAACCTGCCCGAGAGCGCCCAAGGCCTGCCGCGAGCCTTCGATTCGAAGCTCCTCACCCAGGACGAGGCCGCGAAAGCCGCTTTCGGCGTCGACCTCCTCGACGGCGTCGATGCCTACGATATGGCCTGGCGCGCCGTGCGCTACGGCATGCTCTTCATCGTCGTCCCCTTCGCCGTGCTCTTCCTCTTCGAGCTCCTCTCGAAAGCGCGGATACATCCGGTCCAATACGTACTCATCGGCCTCGCGAACTGCCTCTTCTATCTCCTCCTCCTCCCGCTCTCGGAGATCGCGGGCTTCGCCTGGGCCTACGCCCTCGCGGCCCTGGCCTGCTCCCTCCTAGCGGGCGGCTACTCGGCGGCCGCGCTCAAATCGCGCCGCGGCCTCCTCATGCTGCCGGCCCTCGTCCTGCTGTACGCTTACCTTTACGTGGCCTTGAGCTCGGAGGACTACGCCCTCCTCATCGGCTCACTGGGCCTCCTCGCGATGCTCGCGGCCGCGATGGCTGCGACGCGCAAGATCGACTGGTACAAGGCGAAGCCATGAGGGAGCGACGACTGCGGGTGGCCCTCGTCTACGGCGGGCGATCGGCGGAGAGAGAGGTGTCCCTCATGTCCGCGCGCGCCGTATCGGCCGCCCTCGACCAGGACAAGTACGAGCTCGTGCTCATAGGCATCGACGCCGAGGGACGATGGAGCCTCGACGCCGCCTCTGGAGGGGCGATCGCGGAGAGCGCGGGACCGGCCGGCCTCCGCCTCGCCCTCACGCCCGACGGCGCCGACCGCGAGCTCATCCTCAAGGGCAGCGACGCGAGCCTGCGCGGCGTGGACCTGATATTCCCCGTGCTGCACGGCCCCTGCGGCGAAGACGGCTCGATCCAGGGCCTTGCCCGCCTCGCCGACCTCCCCTGCGTCGGGGCGGACATCCTCGGCTCGGCCCTCTGCATGGACAAGGACGCGGCTAAGCGCATGCTGCGCGAGGCCGGCATGGCCGTGGCGCCCTTCGTCGCCTTCTCGTCGATGGCCCGAGCGCGGTCGGCCTGGCCAGAGGTGCAGGCTGCGCTAGGCCGCGACCTCTTCGTGAAGCCCGCCAACCTCGGCTCCTCCGTGGGCGTCTCGAGGGCTCGGAGCGGGGAGGAGTACGAGGCGGCCCTCGAGCTCGCCTTCCATTACGACGTCAAGGTACTGGTCGAGAAGAGGATGGAGGGCCGCGAGATCGAGGTCGCGGTGCTCGGCCATCGCGAGTCCCGGGCCTCCCTGCCGGGCGAGGTCGTGCCGAGGGACGGCTACTATTCCTACGAGGCCAAATACCTGGACGAGGACGGAGCGCGGATAATCGCCCCGGCGGAGCTTAAAGCCGGCGAGGGCGAGGCCTGCATGCGCGCCGCCCTGGACGCGTGCAGGGCCCTGTGCGTAAGGGGCATGGCGCGGGTGGACATGTTCCTGGGATGGAGCGGACGCCCGGTGGTCAACGAGGTCAACACGATTCCGGGATTTACCGCGCGCAGCATGTTTCCCCTGCTCTGGGAAGCGAGCGGCATGGGCCTGCCTCGGCTCGTCGACGAGCTCATCGAATCGGCCCTGGAAGCGCACGCGGAGCGCGCGGCCCTGTGGTCCGCGCCGCCGAGTTAAACGCAGTTCGCCGAAGGCGAACACGATGATCGATTCCTTGCGTTCTAGCGAGCAAAGCGAGCGTTAGCTTTGCTCGGGTTTAGGCGCGCGGAATTGGGCCACTACGGCCCGGGCATCCTCCTCGTCCTCGTCCGAGACGAGGATCTTAATGCCGCCCTCCTGGGGGAAGAATATCGGATAGACATCCAATATATGCTCGGACGAAATCACGGCCTCGATGCCTGTAGACTCGATGAGGCTCTTCACTACGAGGGCCTCGTCCTGGAACATAGTCGCGAAAACCTCGGCCATCCTTCCCCCTTCCGCCTATCGCTATAGTAATGAATTCCAACGATCGCGTCTGTCGGGATATACTGGGCCATGCGCATGCTCGCCGTCTCCGATTCGCATCACGACATTTCGGCCCTAACCATAGTGCTCAGGCGATTCGCGGCCAAGGTCGACCTCATCGTCCACCTGGGCGACGGTGTCGAGGACCTTCAGTGGGCGGCCAAGAGCGCAAAGCTCATCCTGCCCCGGGTCGAGGGAGTGCGCGGCAACGGCGATCCCGATCCCGAGCTCTGGCCCAGGCGCCTCATCGGGAGCGGCGACAGGCCCATCCTCCTTCTTCATGGCCACCTCGAGGGCGTCGCAGACGATATCGGCAGGGTCATAGGCGCGGCCGAGGCGGTCGGAGCCAAGCTCGTGTTGTTCGGGCACACGCACCGGGCCTTCTTCGAGGAATACCGCGGCATACTCGCCCTCAACCCGGGCTCCATCTCCAGGCCCCGCGGGCGCGACCATCCCACCTTCGCCGTCATCGAGGTGCCCGACGATCCCGATCGCTGGTTCGAGGTGAAATTTTACGAGGTCGGGAGGGGCATCGGGAGGATCAGGGAGATCGAGGTAGTGTAGCGGCGGCGCGATAGAGCTCCTTGATGACGCCTTCGATCGGTATCTCCTCTATGGACATGTCCTGAATCAGAGTGCGCTCGTTCGCTCGGGCTATGAAGCGGTCCAGGCTCGTGCGCCCGAGATCCAGCTCGTAGCTGATGTCGCGGTCGCTCGCGCGAGAGGTTTCGGCGAGCCCCTCCAGCCCGAGATCGGCGATTGCGGCGCGGCAGAGGAGCCTGATCCGCTTGCGGTTCCCGAAATAGGAGCGCAGCCTCTCGAGACCGTCGTCGAAGACGAGCTCGCCGGAGTTGATCACTATGACGCGGCGGGCGAGGAGCTCCACGTCCGCGAGGTCGTGCGTGGTGAGGATGAAGGTGACTCCCTGCGCGTTCATCTCGAGGATGAAATCGCGGATGCTCTCCTTCGCGATGAGGTCGAGCCCGATAGTAGGCTCGTCCAGGAAGACGATGCGCGGCTCGTGCAGCATGGCCATGATGAACTCGCACTTCATCCGCTCGCCCAGCGAGAGGTTGCGCGTGGGTTGCCGCATCAGCTCGCGAACGCCGAGCATGCCGCTCAGGGAGTCGAGCCTCGAGCGGAAGGCGCCGTCCTCGATAGCGTAGATGGCCTGGTTCATCATGAAGCTGTCGAGGGGCGGGATGTCCCAGATGAGCTGAGACTTTTGCCCGAAGACCGCGCCTATGTTCGCCACGTAGCGCTTACGCTCTCTCCAAGGGCAATAGCCCAGCGCCGTGGCGCGTCCGGAAGTGGGATGGAGGACTCCGGTAAGTATCTTGAGCGTCGTCGATTTGCCCGCTCCATTCGGCCCCAAGAAGCCGACCAGTGAGCCTTCTCCGATATCGAAGGAAATGCCGTTCAGGGCATGCACTTCATGGAGCTCTCGCTTGAAGACGCTTTTCGCTATCTCCCCGAAGCCCGAGCCTCGCTGCCAGGTCGTGTAGGTCTTTACGAGGCTCTCTACTTCGATGAGGCTCATCCGCCCGCTCCCGCGTATTTGCCGCGCATGAAATTCCAGAATCCCAATCCCAGGGCGAAGAACGCGAGGGAGGCTCCGATCCCCGGCAGGACGAGGGCGTCAGGCCGGCCCAAAAGGACTTCGGCCGGGAAGAGGGCGACCATGGAGACGGGCACGACAGCGGCCAGGACGAGCTGCAGGCCGGAAGAGAAGATCGATCCCGGATACTGGGCGAAGAGGAGGATGGAATCGAGCAATTCCGATACGCGGGAGTTGCCGACCCACACGAAGAGGCTGCCCGCCATGAACAGGGCGCAGGAGAAGAGAGTCAGCGCCGAGAGCCCAAGCATTAAGAGGAACGGCAGTATGCTTCGCGCCTGGATCCCGCCCATGCGACCCGCGGACCACAGCAGGAGGGCGAGGCCGCCGAGCAGGCGGACGAAGCCCGGCATGTCCAGGCCCTGGCTCAAGGCTACGAGGAGCGGCGAGCGCGGTCGGAGGAGGATCAGCTCGAATCTTCCTTCGCGCACCGATTCGAAGACCACCCAGACGAGGCCGAAGAAGAGGGGGAAGGCGATGCCGCGAGAAATGAGGAAGACCGCCTGGAGTACGAGAACCTCCTCCATCTTCCAGCCGGGGAAGCCCGTCATCGCGGAAGAGCGATAGATGAGGATAGTGGCCAGAGGGGTCAGGAACTCGAAGAGCAGGGCGACGACGAGGCCGACGATGAAATCCCCGCGATAGGCCGCGGCCTTGGCCATGGAGCCGCGCGCGGCGCGCGAGAAGAGCATGAGCATACTGCGCGCCGAGCCCATCCTAGCGCTCACGCTCCCACTCCCGTGTAGCGCCGGATTCCCGATCGCCACAGCAGCTCCGTAACGCCCCACATGGCCAGGACCGCGGCGGCCTGGATGCCCACTATGGCGGGAAGGCTCAAGGAAATGCCCGCTAGCCGGTAGCCGCCCATGAATACCTGGACGGGAACGTAGGTCGCGAACTGAAACGGCAGGAAGAACACGACCCATTGCAAGGGCAGGGGAAAGAGGCCGAGCGGCACGAGGCTGCCGGCGAGGACGTCGCGGAAGAGGCGGAATAGGGAGCGGATCCCGTCGGTCCTGACGAGCCAGAACGCGAGGATGCCCACCGAGTAATTGAGGAGGAACATCATCAGGAAGGCCAGGGCGATGGACAGGAGGCCCCAGGCCCAGGAGGCGGGAAGGATGACGATGCGAAAGAGGAGGGCGAACATGATCCACACCGGAAGGAATTCGAAGAGGAAGCCCAAAGCCCGATGCCCGACCTTCTGGGACAAGGCGTAGAAGCGGTGCGAGAGCGGGCGCAGCATGAAGGCGAGGAAAGAGCCCGAGCGGATGTGCATCTGGAGGTTCCAGTCGGCGAAGTCCATGGTCAGGTAATAGATGATGGTGGACGTGCCGTAGTATCTGAGCATCTGGTCGAGGCTGAATCCGGCTACGAGGCTCCGGCTCGCGTAGACCGCCTTCCAGATGAAATACTGGACGAGGAAGAAGGCCGGGCCGACTACGATCGTCATGAGCATGTGCGATCGGTAGGCGGCCCATTCCTTGTAGGTCGCGAAGGCTACGGCCTTGAGCGTGCGAAAGGGTCTAGCGGCGCGCCTGACGATGTCGCTCAGAGAAGCCCCGCGAAGGCGATGCAGCGGGGATTGACCATGACGTCGGCGCTCCACTCCGTCGGCGTGGCGGCCATGCTCGCGTAGACGAAGTCCTCCTCGGGGTCGATGAAGAGCGAGGACCATCCCCAGCCTTCGTGCAGGTATGTCTTGGGGCCTACGAAGGCGCCGTCGCAGAAGAGGTCCCAGCCCAGGCCGTGGCGGAAGCTCCGGAACTTCTTGCCCCAATGGAAGGCGGGGATGCCGTCGAGTTGATTGCTCGTCATCTCCGCGATCGCCTTCTTGCCCAGGAGGCGCGCGCCGTCGAGCGTCCCGCCGTTCAGGTAGCACTGGCCGAAGCGGAAGAGGTCGTACAGGGTCGAATAGACGCCGCCCCCGCCATTGGGCATGCCGGCGCGATCCCCCGCATGCTCGAGGGCGAGCGGATCCCACTCCGCCGACAGGAGCACTTCGGTCCAATGCTTTTTGGGCACTTCGAGGAAAGATCGCTCCATGCCGATCGGCGCGAGCACGTTCTTTTCGACATAGTCGTTGAAGTGCATGCCCGAGACTCGGCTGACTATCTCGCCCAGGACGCCGAAGCCCTTGGAGCAATAGTTCCACTGCTTGCCCACCTCGCCTTGGAGGGGCCCGGCGAGGACGGATTTCTTCAGCCAATCGGCTCCGCGAGTCTCCTCCCAGCCCTCGATCGGATAGGGCTCGAGGTAGTAGCCGCCGTCGGCGGCGAGGCCCGAGGTATGGGTGAGCAGATGCCTAATGTGGATGGCCGAGTGGAGCGGCGTGTCGAACTCGGGAATGATGGTCTTGACGGGCTGCTCGAGCCAGAGCTTCCCTTCCTCGGCTAGCCGCATGATCGCCGTAGCGGTGAAGACCTTCGATACCGAGGCGACGTTCTTGATGTGCTCGGGCCGGAAGGGCTCGGAGTCGGCTTCCCTGGTCCGCCTGCCCGCAGTCTGGTGGGCGAAGATTTTCCCGCCCCTGGACATCAGGAAGCCCGCGGCCTGAATCGTGCCCGCGTCGAGCAATCTCTCGCAGTGGCGGGCGAGCATGTCTATGCGCGAGGGATCGTAGGCCGCAGCAGTCGGATCGATGTCGATTCTACCCTGTTTCCATTTGCTCATTCTTACTCCTTTAGGCCCGCGAGCGTTCTATCGCCTCGATCGACTTATCGAAAGCGGGTCCGAGCATCCTCGCTCCCGATTCGGTAACGAGCCAGTCCTCCTCGTTGCGCATGCCGCCGAAGTCGAGCCAAGGCTTGACGGCGGCGTAGTCGATGAAGTCCGCGAAGCGGCCCTCGGCCTCCCACATCGCGTAGAGCTCGGGTATGAAATAGATGCCCGGCTCGACGGTGAAGGTCATCCCGCTCCTCAGCGGTTTGGCGAGGCGGAGGGACTTGAGGCCGAAGAGGCGGCTGCGCTCCAGGCCTTCGTAGCCGACGTGCAGCTCGCCGTAGTCCTCCATGTCGTGGACGTCGAGGCCGATCATGTGGCCGGTGCCGCAGGGAAAGAAGAAGGCGTAGGCTCCGGAGGCCACGGCCTCGTCGGGGTAGCCGCGCATGAGGCCGAGCTCCTTTAGGCCGACGACACCCTCCCGCGCGGCCGCGAAATGTACGTCGCGGAAGCTCACGCCGGGCCGCAGCATCGAGCAGGCCTTGCGGTGCATGCGCAGCACGATCTCGTAGACGGCCTTCTGCCTGTCGTCGAAGCGCGGGCCTATAGGGAAGGTCGTGCTGAGGTCGCCCGCGTAGCCGGAGGGAAGCTCGGCGCCGGCGTCGAGGAGAAAGAGGCCGCCCGCCTCGAGAGCGCGGTCGTGGCTGTGCCTGTGAAGAGTCGCGCCCTTGGTGGTCGCGATGACGGGGAAGGAGAGGCCGCCGCCCGAGGCGAGGGCGACTTCCGCCACGCGGCCGTACAGGTCGGACTCGAGCATGCCGGAGCGGGCGGTGGCCAGGGCGGCATTGTGCATATCGACCGTGACGGCGACGGCCCTGTCCATCTGTGCGATCTCTGCGGCCGTTTTTATTTCTCGCAGCTCGATCGCCGCTTTTATCAGAGGAAGGGAAGCGCCCGCGTTCACGACCGCGTAGGGCTTGCCCGTCAGCTCGGAGAGCTCGGCGCGAGCGTCGGCGCGGTAGGGCGGCAGGTACAGGACGCTCGCGCGCGGGGAAAGGGGCGCGAGGTCGCGCGCGAGGGCCGAGCGCGACCGCGACACTTCGATGCCGGCGGCGGCCGCGAGCTCGGACATCGCCGGCTGGGGCCCCGTCCAGACGATGTCGTCCATCGTGGCATCGTCGCCGTAGAGCGTCGCGGCGCCGCTCGCGAGGTCGATCGCCGCGGCGAGGCCGGGCAGCGAGATGCCGACGAAGTAGAGGAAGCTCGAGTCTTGCCGGAAGCTATAGCAGTTGTCCGCGTAGTTCATGGGGCTCTCGCGGTTGCCGAGAAAGAGGACCCTGCCCTCGCGTTGGCCGCGCGAGGCGAGAGCGCGGACTAAGGCGCCGCGTCGCGCTGAATAGACAGTCGAGTCGAACATGGAAGCATGGTAGCGCCGGCCGGGCGCCTGGTCAACGCAGGCTTTCATCGTTGACTCGGGCGGGATCCGTCATCCAGAATAGCCGCCATGATCTACGGCGATATCATCGTCCCGCGGCCGCGTTTTTTGGAATGGCGCGGCGATGGCCTTTGGAATTTCGGCCCCGGTACGGTCATCCGGGGCGGCGAGAATCTCGCGGCGAGAGCGGAGATCCTCGAGTTCGCGCAGAGCCTTTTCGGATTCGACCCCGGGGGGGGAGCCGGAGGGAATGTCCTTCGGCTCGATCTCGATCCTTCCTTCGAGGGAGGAAGCGAAGATTATCGCCTCGAGATAGACCGCGAGGGTTGCCGGATAGAGGCCGCGGCGGAAGCCGGCCTGTTCTGGGGAGTCCGCAGCCTCGAGCAACTGCTATTCGCTTTCCGCGAGGGGCCCTGCGCGAATCTGCCTGCCCTCCTCGTCGTGGACGGGCCGCGCTGGGGTTACCGAGGATTGCTCCTGGACGTCTCGCGGCACTTCTTCGGCGTCGAGGAGGTCAAGCGCCTCATCGACCTGGCCTCGCTGCACAAGCTCAACGCCTTCCATTGGCACCTCACCGACGATCAGGGCTGGCGCATCGAGATCGAGGCGAGGCCCGAGCTGGCGCGGCTCTCGTCGCGCAGGCGCGAGACGAGGGGCGACGGCCTGAGGGTCGAAGGGTTTTATACAAAGGGCCAAGCGCGCGATGTCGTCGCATATGCCGCTTCTCGCCAAGTGACGATCGTGCCCGAGATCGACTTGCCCGGTCACATGTCGGCCGCGATCGCGGCCTATCCCGAGCTCGGCTGCAGGGGCGGCAAGCTCGACGTGAGCACGCGCTTCGGCGTTCATGCCGACATCGCCTGCGCCGGCAAGGACGGGACTCTCGCTTTTTTCGAGACGGTCCTCGGCGAGGTCGCCGAGCTCTTCCCCGGGAGGTATTTCCACATAGGCGGCGACGAGGCGCCGAAGGACAGGTGGGAGGAATGCCCGCGATGCCGGGAGCGCATCCGCGCGGAGGGCCTCGAGGACGAGGAGGGCCTCCAGGGCTGGTTCATGAACCGCATTGCGGCCTTCCTCCGCGCCCGCGGCAAGGAGGCCGTAGTCTGGAACGAGGCGGTCTATTCGGGCAGCCTCGACGCCGCCGCGGTCATGCAGTATTGGCAGGAGGCCAAGGGCGCCGCGCGCAGCGTAGCGGCCGTCAACGGCGGGCGACGGACGATAGTTTCGCCCCTGTCCGCCTACTATCTCAGCTATCCCTATGGGACGACGCCGCTGCGCAAGGCCTACGAATTCGATCCCATTTTGCCCGGCATTACCGAGGGGGGGGCGCGATCCGTCATCGGCATCGAGGCGCCCCTATGGACCGAGTTCATCGCCGACCGCGGGAAGATGGATTATTATTCCTTCCCCCGCCTCTGCGCCATAGCCGAGACCGCGTGGAGCGCGGAGGATCGACGCGACTACGATGATTTCGCGCATCGTCTCGATGATTTCGCCCCTTTCCTGGCCTGGAAGGGCGCGGCGGTGCTCGGAACCGCCGAGGCGAATCCGAAAGGAAGCCGCGCATTCTTCCAGACCCTGGGATATTTCGCCCACGCGATCGACCGCAGCATCCTCGCCTTCATGCTCGGCAGGCTGCTTAGGAAAATGCGGGGTCGACGGCGAGGGAAACGGAGGGTAAACTGATTTTCGCTATCGAAAGGAAGGGCCCATGACGCGCAGGCAAAGCTACTTCACACTGGTAATCATCAGCATCATGATGATCATCCTCAATACCGACAAAAACGTCATGAGCCCGACTCTCGCCGTCATAGAAAAGGAGTTCGGCGTCGGCGACGCATCGATCGGGAACATGATGCTTTGGTTTACCGTCATCGGGGCCGTCGTATCGCTCTTTTGGGGATACTTCTCGGACAAGGCCTCGCGCAAAGCCCTCTTCGTAATCGCCATACTCATCGGCGAGCTGCCCTGCGCCCTCACGGCCTTCGCTCATAGCTATCCGGTATTCTACGGCCTGCGCATTCTCTCGGGCATCGGACTCGGAGCCTCCTATCCGCTTTTGTACTCTATCGTCGGCGATATGTTCGGCGAGAAGGAGAGGCCGATAGCGGTCGCCGTCGTATCGGTGGCCGCGAGCGTCGGAACGATAGCCGGCACCCTCCTCGGCGGCTACCTCGGCGCGGACGGCAACTGGCGCCTGCCCTTCCTCGCGGCATCGCTGCCCAACCTCATCTTCGTACTCATGTACTGGTTCCTCACGCCCGAGCCCAAGAAGGCGGCGAGCGAGGAGGCGACGCGCGAACTCGTCGCGGCCGGCCTCGTCTACCCCAAGCGCCTCAAAATCTCGGACTACAAAGGCCTCTTCAAAACGAGAAGCAATTTCTACCTCTTCCTCCAGGGCATAGCCGGCTCGATCCCCTGGGGAGCTTTCTTTTTCATCAACGAATACCTCAACAAGGAAAAGGGCCTCTCGGTGGCGGACGCGACCACGGTCTTCCTCGTCTTCGGCCTGGGCATGCTCTGCGGCAACATCGGCGGGGGTCAGCTCGGCAAGATGGTGTTCAGACGCGACCCGAGGCTCCTGCCGGCCTTCTGCGCGGCGACGACCTTCGTCGGGGCTGTCGCCGTCATTTACATAGTCCTCTGGGCGCCCGCCAGCGTGCCGGTCCTCGCCGCCCTCGGCTTCTTCGCCGTCGCCTTCTGCGGCATGACGGGGCCCAACATGAACTCGATCCTCCTGGACGTCAACGCGCCCGAGAGCCGAGGCGCGGTCTTCTCCATCTTCAACCTCACGGATTCGCTGGGCACCGGCTTCGGGCAATTCGTGGCCGGCTCGCTCTCGGGCCTCTTCGGCCTCACGATTTCCCTGGCCATCTGCTCGGGCTTCTGGGTCGTCTGCGCCGTCTTGCTCGTCATAGTGGTCTATGCCTTCGTCGCCGACATGGAGCGCAATCGCGAGCGGCTGCGCGCGGCGGCCGACGAGATGCGCCTGCAGGCGGACGCCCGATAGCCATGGACGGCGCGAAGCGCGTAGCCTACCGGGCCTGCGAAAGATCGGACGCCCGCGGCATCGCCGAAGTCCTCTATCGCACGGGCTTCCTCGGCGAGGACCTCACGGGCCGAGGCCTCTTCGGGGATAAGCGCCTCTTCGCCATCGCTAATACCGACTGCTACGTGCGGCGAGAGACGCGCAACGCCTTCGTCGCGGTCGAGGAAAGCACGCGAAAAATCCTGGGCTATATCATCGGCGCCGCCGATACGCGGGCCTATGAAGGGCTCTTTAAGCGCAGGATGTATTGGCGCATGGCCCTTCGCGCCATCTTCGTCTCGTCCTGGAAATACCCCGAATCCTTCCGTCAGATCCTGGCCTGGGCCAAGAACGATCCGGGCGATCCAGGCCGCTTCAATAAGGACTATCCGGCCCATCTCCACATCAACGTCCTTCCCGAATGTCAGCGCCTAGGCATAGGCGAGCGCCTCATGGAGCTCTTCGTCCGGAACATGGCGTCCCGCGGCGTGAAGGGCATCCATCTGGGCACATCGAACCGCAACCTGAAGGCCCTGCCCTTTTACAAGAAGCAAGGCTTCGAAATCCTCGCCGAGGAACCGGGCACTTTCTGGACCGGTTTGGAAGGGCATGTCTCGGTGATCTTCGGGAAGCGGCTCTAGGGTTTGGAAGAGGGGGCGCGGGGAGAGAAACCTTTCTAAAGGTTTCGCCCCCGCACTATCCTGGGCCTATCGGCGCTTGGCTGGCGCCTTCGCTCCCCCGCCGCGCGGCGCCTGTTCCAGATACATCCTCGCGAGCTTCTTGCCGTCGGCGCCGCGCCAGGGGTTGCGCGAGTTTTTTAGGTAGGCCCTGTAGGCCGCGCATGCCTCATAGTAGCCGTCGGGGCCGCGGAAGGTGGAGAGCTCGTCGCTCTTGTACAGCTCGAGAAGGATGGGGAAGCGCGGGTCGTCGATGACGCCCTCCACGCGGTTGGCGGGAAGGCGGGGCAGGGCGGCGGGCAGCATATGGTAGCGCACGAGGAAGGACACGTCGCTGACGATGGCGGGGGCGAAGCCGAGACGCAGCAGGAAGCGTTCGGCGACCGAGCGGCCTATCTCGGCGTGGCGGTCGAACTTCCTTCCGTCTACCTGCTCGGCCTTGGGCTTGCCGGCGTCGTGAAGCAGGAGGGCGAGGGAAAGGCCGAGAGCGGGCAATTTACGGTGGCGGAAGGTCTCGAGAGTGTGGACCCAGGCGTCGCCCTCGGGATGGTATTCCTTGGATTGATCGAGGCCGGCGAGGCCCGCCAGCTCGGGCCAGTAGACGTCGACGAAGCCCGAGCGCCGCAGGAACTCGAGCCCGCGCTCCGGAGTCGGCCCGGTGAGCATGAGGGTGAGCAGGTCGCGTTGGGCGACAATGCCGAAGTCGCGGGGCAGACTAGGGAGGACTTCGGCCTCGAGCTCGTAGGGGTAGCGCGAGACGAGGACGGCAGCCTCGAAGAGCCGCTGCTCGGGCGTGACGGGGCGCATCGCGGCCTTCTTCTCGCGGAGAGTCGGGTAGACATCCTTGGGGTCGAGGAAGACGTCGCGCCCAGGATCGCGCAGGAGGTCGAGCTGGGCGAAGGCGGCCGCCTCGGCGGCCTTCGGGGAGTCGGCGCAGCGGATGTAGAGTGTGCCCGGGCCGGAGGCGCCCGTGTCCGCGTCCGGGATGTCCTTGAGGTCTATCGCGGCGTCCGCATAATGGGTCCCGGGATAGCGAAGCCCGTCGAAGGCTTTTGCGAGGTCCTGGAGGGCGCAGAAAGCGAAGGCGAAGCGAAGGGACGACGGTTTTAAGCCTCGATATGCGTCGAGGGCGGTGAATGAGGCTTCATAAACCGAAACGCCGGCTTGGGCGAGGATCTGGAGAGGCTTGTACATCACATTCAAGATATACAGAGCGAGGCGGGAGGTAAATCGCCTACTGACGCGGCCAGGCGCCCTGCGGCTATACTTCGGCCTAAGAAAGGGGGCCGGATGACTGGGTTGGGGAAAGCTTTTGCGGCCATTGTCATGGCCGTCTCGGCCGCCGCGCTGGTCGCGATGGACCAATGGACGAAGGCTCTCGCCGCTGGGTTTCTCGCAGGCAAGGGGGCGGTGAGGCTTGTCGGCGGCTTCGTCATGCTTATTTACGCGCGCAACCGCGGGGCCTTCCTCTCCCTCGGCAGCGGTCTGTCCCCGACGCTCAGGTTCGTCCTTCTCATCGTCTGTCCCCTCGCCGCCCTCGCCTTCCTCGGCTGGGCATTCCTTTCGCGCGGCATGGGCGAGCGCAAGGAGAAGTACGCCGTAGTCGTGCTGATCGCCGCGGGCGGCGTCGGCAATCTCGTCGACAGGCTCCTCTACGGCGAGGTCCGCGACTTCCTCAACTTCGGCATCGGCAGGCTCCGCACAGGCATCATGAACCTGGCCGACCTCTATATCCTCGCGGCGCTCATCGTCATGATCGTCGCGATGCTTCGCTCGGGGCGCGCGGGAAAGGCCGGCGGCCGGACGGACTCTAGCGGCTCTTCCTCTTGATGCCCGAGCGGCTCGGCGCCGCCGCGGCCGGGTCCTCCGGCCATTCGTGTTTCGGATAACGTCCCCGCAGCTCTTTGCGCGCCTGGGCCCATGAGCCCTTCCAGAATCCCGGCAGGTCCGAGGTCACCTGGAGGGGCTTGCCGCCCGGATCGAGGAGTCGCAGCACGAGGGGAGCCCCGAGGACACGCGGATGCTCGCGGAGGCCGAAGAATTCCTGGACCCTCGCCTCGACGAAGGGGCCGCCCGGGCCGTCGTACCGTATCGGCCTCGAGGAGCCCGAGGGAAGGTCGATCCTCTCCGGGACCGAGCGATCCATCTCGGACTTGCGTTCGCGCGGCGCTAGGGCGGCCACGGCTCGTTTTAGCGAAGCGCCGTCGATGAGGGGGCCGCCCTCCGTCAGGAGACAGGGGCCGAGCCATTGCGCCGCGTTCGCGGCGAGGGCCGCGTCGGAAAGGGAGAGCGCGTCGAGGGCGCGGTCGGAAGCGGCGAAATAACGCAGGCGGGCGAGGGACTCGGCGGCCCCTCCCTCCCAGGGCAGTATGCCCAGGCCCTCGGACGCGATGCGCGACGCCAGCAGGGAAGCGAGCTCCCCGCGCGGCGGCCTGGGCGCCGCCCGAGTCCCGAGGACAATGGCCCCGACGCGCCTCGATTTCGTGATTTTCATCTCGAGGCCTTTCCACTCCGCCTCGGCGAATTCCTTAGCTCGGCTTTCGAGGGCAGCGAGGGCGGAGCTCTCCTCGAGGGCGCAGGCCGAGTATATCTTGCCCTCGGAGAGCCCGGCGTCGGCGTCCAGGGCCACGATCCAGGGCGATTGGGCGAGAGGCCCCGACGCTCGCAGGGAGCGGCCCGCCGCTATCCGGAAGCTCGCGTTCGCGCCTCGGTACTCCGTCCTTTCGGCGATGCGGTCGGGGAAGGCCGCCGCGAGGAGGAGGCCGAGGGCGCCCGACGCGACGCGGCCCTTCGCGTCGCCGTTAGCGGCGATGCCCGCCGACCGCGCAAGCCTCCGGGCCTCGGCCGCAACCGATCCGTAGTCGCCCTCGCGTCCCGAGGCGAGTTCCTCGAGGCTCGCGGCGATGTCCTTTCCGCCCGAGCCGCCCCGCTCCGAGAGGAGGGCCGCGGCGAGGCAGGCTGTCCATCCCTCGCCCGCCTCCGCGCCGCGGAGGACTAGGGCCGAAAGCCGGGGCTCTGTCCCCATGGCGGCCATGCGCCTGCCGAAGGCGGTCGGGGCGAGGTTTGGGGACAGAGCTCCGAGCTCGAGGAGGAGCTCTGTCCCCGCGGACCAAGCTCCTTCGGGGGGCGGATCCAGCCAGCCCAAGTCGAGCCTGCCCGGAGCGCCCCACAGGGCCGCCTCGAGGACGAGGCTCGAAAGCTCGGCGCGGAAGATCTCGCTCTCCGTGCGTGTCGCCAGCGTCTCCGACGCGCTCCAGGCGCGCAGGCAGATGCCCGGCCCGAGGCGGCCCGCGCGGCCGCGCCTCTGGTCGGCTCGGTCCTGGGCTTCGCGCTCGGTGACGAGGCGGTTCAGGCCCGCGCGCGGCTGGAAGCGCGTGAGCCTCGCCAGGCCCGAGTCTATGACGGCGCGGATTCGAGGGAGGGTGAGGCTCGTCTCCGCGACGCTCGTCGCGAAGACGGCGCGAGGCGATGCGTTCTGCGGCGCCGAAAGCAGGCGCCGCTGGGCCTCGAGGGGCAGGGTGCCGTGGAGGACGACGGCCTCTGCGGGAAGGCCGCCGCGCGAGTGCGCCAGGGCCGTGAACTCGGCGGCTGCCCGGTTGATCTCGGCGACGCCGGGAAGGAAGACGAGGATGTCGCCGCCCGCCTCGTCGATGAGGTCTAGGGCCGCGCGAGCGAGGGCGGCCTCGAGGCCCCTGCCTTCGGGAAAGGCCGAAAAACGCGTCTCTATCGGGAAGGAGCGTCCGGGCACTTCGAGGACGGCCGCGGCCAAGGCGGCCGCCGCTTTCCCGGTATCCATCGTCGCGGACATGGCGATGAGACCTAAGCCTGGCCGCAGCTCGCGAACCTGCGCGAGGAGGGCGAAGGCCAGGTCGGCCTGGGCGGAGCGCTCGTGGAACTCGTCCAACAGGACGCAGCCTATGTCCTCGAGGCCCGGGTCCGATTGGATCATCCGCAGGAGGACGCCTGGAGTCACCGCCTCGACCCGGGCGCGCGGGCTTGTGGAGGAATCGCCTCGGACGCGATAGCCGACTTCGCCGCCGAGCTTCTTTCCCCACACTTCCGCGATGCGGGCCGCCGCCGCTATCGCCGCCACACGCCTGGGCTCCATTACGAGGACTTTGCGCGAGCGCGATCCGGCCAGAGCGTCGGCGACCGCCGGCGGCACGAGGCTCGTCTTGCCCGCGCCAGGCTCGGCGGAGAGGACGAGGGCGCCGGCCTCGCCGAGGAGTCGGCATATCTCCGGAATGAAGGATTCTATGGGGAGTTTCAAGATGATGGGTCATCCTAGCTTCGGATAAGAGGTCTTTCAAGGCCCTGCGCCTTGCGATTTCCTCCCTGCCGAGTATAGTTATCGTATAGCTCAAAGGCGAAAGGACGGCGCAGGCGCTCCGATGAACGGCAAACTCATCATCGTGACCTCTTTATTGCTGGCTACGGCCGTGCTTTCCTTCCATCTGTGCGTTTACCTCTTTCGCAGGAAGGGAAGCTCGCGCAGCGCCGGCTATATGAGCCTTCTTATGGGAGCGACGAGCTGGTGGGCCGGTTTCAATGCGGTCGAGAACCTCGCGCCAAACCTGATCGGCAAGCTGGTCTTCGCCGATCTCCAGTACGCCGCCATTGCCGCCATCCCCGTGCTCTGGTACGCCTTCGGCACTTCGTACTGGCGCGAGGAGGGCTCCGGCAAAAACAGGCATCCGCTTCCTATAATCTGGATCCTGCCCGCGCTGACGGCCGCCCTCGTGTGGCTCGATCCTTGGTTCGGCCTGGTTCGACATTCCTTTGTCATAAGCGATAAGGGCGGCATTCCCATGATCGCCAAAGAGTTCGGCCCCTGGTTCTGGGTTCATTCGGCGTATTCCTATATATTCGTGGCCTTAGGAACGATCTTCATCATCCGCAGCATAGGCTCGAGTGGCGAGACGGGGAAGGCCCAGCGCGTCATCCTCCCCTCCGTCGCCATCCTCCCCCTCTTCGCCAACGCTCTCTACCTGGCGCTGCCCCTTTTGTTTGTGGGAGTTGATCCCACGCCCATCGCCTTCGCCGTCAGCGGCCTTCTCCTTATCCTGAGCCTTTCCCGCTACCGTTTCCTCGCCGGGCTCGCGACGATCAGGGCCGAGATGGTGGAACAGCTTCAGGACCCCGTCCTGGTCATGGACTACACCGGTCGAATCGCCTACGCAAACGCCGCGGTCCGCTCTTCCTTGGGCATTGGCCCGCGCCCCGAGGGTCAGAGGCTCGCGGATCTTTCCGAGCCCCTGTCCTCGCTCGCGCAGCTGCGCGCCGGCGGGGAGCTCGAGCTCTGCCTGGCAGGGGTGGGGGAGGGAAGTCGAAAATTCGAGGCGCGGGCGGCGAAGGTCGGCGCCGGGGACCGCGAGCTCGGCCTCGTCGTAACCCTCTTCGACGTGACGCGCCGCATCGCCGCGGAGGAAGCCTTGAGGGAGACGAATCTCTTGCTGGAGGACCGCGTCGCCGAGCGTACGCGCTCCCTCGAGGATAGCAACGCGAAGCTCTCGATGGAGCTGGACCATAGAGTGCGCGTCGAGCGTCAGCTCACGCACGATGCCCTGCACGATCCGCTCACCGGCCTCGCGAACAGAAGCCTCCTGCTTAGCAGGATCGAGCTGGCCATCCTACGGCACAAACGCGATCCTAAGACCGATTTCGGGCTCTTGTGCATAGATTTCGACGGATTCAAGGCCATCAACGACACCTACGGCCACGCCACGGGCGACGCTTTCCTGCGAGAGATGTCCGCCCGCATAAACCGCTGCATGCGCGAGACCGATACTATCGCGAGGCTCGGCGGAGACGAGTTCGTCGTCCTGCTCGACGAGCCTCAGGGAAGGGCCGGGGTCGAAGAGGCGGCGGATCGCCTCGCCGAGGACCTCGCCATGCCCGTCCATTTCGCGGGAGGCTCCGTCATTCCCTCCGCGAGCATCGGGCTCCTCCTCGGGGAGCATCCTTACATCGGCGCGGACGAAGTGCTCAGGGACGCCGATATAGCGATGTACCGCGCGAAAGCGAGCGGACAGAACCGACGCGTGCTATTCGAGGAGGGGATGAGGCACATCGAGACCGAGCGCAACAGCCTCAAGTCCGCCCTTCGCTTGGCCGTGGTCTCGGGAGGGATACGTCTCGCCTATCAGCCTATCGTGCATATGGGCGGCGCCGTCGCGGGCTGGGAAGTGCTCGCGCGATGGCGCTCGGAGGAGTTCGGCGAGATCGGACCGGATCGATTCATCCCCATGGCGGAGGAGTCGGGCCTCATAGTGCCGTTGGGAACCTTCGTGCTGATCGAGGCGCTCAGGCAGGCTTCCGCGCTGCGAGACGAGGGGCTGATCGTCGTCATCGGCGAGGACCCGCCCTTCTTTTCGGTCAACATATCGGCGATCCAGCTGAACAGCCCGGATTTCACCGATCTCGTCCTGGAGGCGATCGCCAACGCGCGGCTTCCGCGCTCGATCCTTCACCTCGAGCTGACCGAGAGTTCCCTCATGGAGGCGCCCGACCAGGCCGCCGCCAAAGTCGCGCAGCTCGCCGCCGCCGGCATCTCGTTCAAGATCGACGATTTCGGGAAGGGCTACTCTTCATTGAGCTACTTGCACCGCATGCCCTTCGATTCCGTGAAGATCGACAAGAGTTTCATCGATCGGATTTCAAGCGGCGGCGGCGGCCTCGTCCGGGGAATAATCTCCCTGGCCCACGAGCTGGGGAAGACCGTGGTGGCCGAGGGCATAGAGACTCTCGAGCAGGACGCCGCCCTCCGGGCATATGGCTGCGATTACGGCCAGGGCTGGCTTTACGGCAGGCCCATGGACGCCAACTCGCTCGAGCGATCTCTGCGCGCCATCGCCGGGGCGGAAGGAAAAGCATGAGACGCAGCGAGATCAATCGGCGCATCCTGCTGGCGGAGACATTCTTCGAATCCATGTCCTTCCGGCTTCCGCCCTGGTCCTCGCGAGGCCCGGCGGAATGGAAGGGAGAGCGCGCGAACGAGTCGGAAATAATCGAGAACATGCTCGGCTGGGACCTGACCGATTTCGGCTCGGGGGATTTCGATAGCGTGGGCCTATTATTGTTTACGCTGCGCAACGGTAAAGCGGCGCAAGCCGAGGGGACGCGCGGCGCCAAGACCTACGCCGAGAAGATCATGATCGTCGGCGAGGGCCAGGAGACGCCGCTGCATTTCCATTGGTCCAAGATGGAGGACATCATCGTACGCGGCGGCGGCAAGCTCATTATCCAGCTCTGGGCATCGACGCCGGACGAGGGTCTCTCGAGCCAGGGCTTTAGCCTGCGCATCGACGGGGTAGTGCGCGAAGTCGAGGCGGGCGGCTCGATACGGCTCGAACCCGGCGAAAGCGTCTGCCTCGAACAGGGGGTCTATCATCGCTTTTACGGCGAGGAGGGGAAGGGAAGGGTCCTGGTCGGCGAGGTGAGCGCGGTCAACGACGATTCCTCCGACAACCGCTTTTTCGAGAGCGCGGGGCGATTCCCCGAGATCGAGGAGGACGAGGCCCCCCTGCGCCTCCTCGCTTCCGACTACAAACGATACGTCTGACGAGGGGATGGATGCCGATACGAATCGCGGGGGCGGGCTGCTGCCTCATGGACATCCTGTATCCGAAGGCCGATTTCTCATCGGCCGCCTTCTCGGCCGCCCGCTCGAGGCGCGAGGGCGACGGCGGGCTGTCGCCCGGACGCCTGGTCTTCACCGAAGACGCCGAGCGCTTCACCGGGAGGCCCTTCGCCGAGACCCTCGCGGCGATCGCGGGTCCCAGCCCCGCGGCCGAAAATGTCGGCGGCCCCTGTGTCGCGTCCCTCATCCACGCCGCGCAGATGCTCGAGGGAGAGGGCATTCCCGTCGCCTGCTACGGCGCGACGGGCGACGACGGCATAGGGCGGGCGCTCCGGGGGAAACTCTCTCGCACCCCCCTCGACGCGTCGCGGCTCGAGAGCCTGAGGGGGCGCACGCCCTCGACCTTCGTCCTCTCCGACCCGAGCTGGGACGGAGGGAGGGGCGAGCGCTGCTTCGTCAACGATATAGGCGCCGCCGAGGCCTATGGACCCGCCGACCTGGACGAGGACTTTTTCGGCGCGGACATCGCGGCCTTGGGCGGCACCGCCCTTGTGCCCGGCCTCCACGAGGGCCTCCCCGGCATCCTCGCCGAGGCGCGCTCGCGCGGCTCCCTCACGGCGGTGAACACGGTCTTCGACTTCCGCGCCGAGCGCCGCGACGGCATCGGCGCCTGGCCCCTCGGCGGCCCCTTGTCCGCCTCCGGCCCCGGCCCTGCCTCGTCCTACCGAGCCTGCGACCTCCTCGTCATGGACAGGGACGAGGCCCTGCGGCTCTCCGGCGAGGCCAGCCTTGGAGCGGCCTTGGCTTTTTTCCAAGGCTGCGGCGTCGGCGCCTTCGTCGTGACGCGAGGCTCCGAAAGCGTCCTGGCCTGGGCGGGGGAGGGCCGATTCTCGCCCATGCCCTCGCGCGAGTTGCCCGTGCGCCCCCGCGCATCGCGCGGCGATACCACGGGCTGCGGGGACGCCTTCGCGGGTGGCATCCTGGCCGCCCTCGCGCTTCAAATGAAGGCCGCCGCAGGCGCGCATCTCGGTCCCGTGCAGCTCGATCTCGCGGACGCGATTTCCTGGGGCATCGCCGCGGGGTCCTTTACGCTGGGCATCCTGGGCGGTACCTACTACGAGTCGAGGCCGGGCGAGAAGCGCGAACTCGTGTCCGCCCGCCGCGGCGATCCGCTCGCTCAAACGGGCGCGCTTTGATTCGAACTAGCCCTTCCTACCCTCATCGTGCATACTCGGGCCCATGGAGTCCATGGCGGCGGAGCGCTCCGGCATCAACCTCTATTCGGAGTACAGCCTCCATGCCCAGCTCAAGCGGCACTTGGCCGTTCCCGGCGATCGCCTCGAGGCCTTCGTAGAGGGCAGGGTCATCGACCTCGTGCGAGCCGAGGGCGAGCTCGTCGAAGTGCAGACCAGCCACCTCGGTCAGATAGTGCCCAAGGTCCTCGCACTCGCCGGGGCGGGCCACCGCGTCCGGGTGGTCCACCCGGTCGCGGCCGAGCGCGAGATTCGCCGACTCGACCCGAAGACCCAGGAGCTCGTTTCGGTGCGCAAGAGCCCCAAGCGCGGGGATCTCTACAGCCTCTTCGACGAGCTGGTAAAGGCCACGCTCTTGATAGCGTCGCGCAACGTGACCGTCGAGGTTCTCCTCGTTAGGACAGCCGAGGTCAAGACGCGCGACGGCTCCGGATCGTGGCGAAAAAGAGGCGACAGGACGGTCGACCGCGAGCTCATCGAGGTTCTGTCCTCGCGTTCCTTGCGCACCCGCGGCCAATGGCTCGCCCTCATCCCCAAGGGCCTGCCGTCGCCCTGGACCTCGGCCGCCCTCGGCGAGGCCTTGGGCATAAGTACGGACAGGGCGCGCAAGATACTCTATTGCCTCGCCCGCGCCGGCCTCCTCGTGGAGGCTGCCAAAGATGGAAGGCGCAAAAGCTACGTCGCGTCGCGCTGATCCGCCTTAATAAGCGAAAGCCGAGTCGCCGCCATGGACTGACTCCTTCCCTGATAACCGGCCTTCCGAGCCGTATTATACTCGAATCGTCGTGAATGGCCTTGCCATAGGCCTGTGCCGATTCAATACTGAAAGAATGAGTGAACGCAAGGCCATCAAGGGCGCAAAGGGCATCCGGACGCGGCATCTGAGCCTCAGGCTCAGCCTGGGCAGCGCCTTCGTCGCCACGATACTCATCACCGCGATCGTCCTCGGCGCCGCCTCCCTCCTGAGCGTGCGCGCCCAGCTCCGCCAGAACCTCGCCCAAAGGCTGATGGATATCGCCGGCGTCGCCGCGGTGAGCCTGGACGCCGAGGCACATGCCGGACTATTAGAGCCGGCCGATATGGACGGTAGCGCATATAAGGCCTTGCGCGCCCGCCTCATGCGGATTCAGGACGTCAACGCCGATATTAAATACATTTATACCTTCCGCAAGGTCAGCGAGACCGAGCTTATGTTCGTGCTCGATACCGGCACCAGCGACAAGGACTTCAGCCCCCTCGGCGAATCGTATAAGGACTTGACGCCCCAGCTCTCGGCCTCATTCTCCCCGCCCTATCGGCCGAGGGTCGATGACGCCTTCTACCCCGACCAGTACGGCGTCTGGCTTTCGGGCTACGCGCCTCTCCTCCGGGCTGACGGAAGTCTCGAGGCCGTCCTCGGCGTCGATATTTCGGCTGCCAAGGTGGTCTCCTACGAGAACTACTACCTCTTCCTCATCATCTCGGCTTGCGCCACGGTGAGCCTCATAGGCGCCTTCGGCGGCATTCTGTTCAGCAGGAGGATCAGCAGGCCCCTTCTCGGCCTCGCCGCGGACATGAAGCGGATCCAGCGCTTCGACTTGGACGGGGGTCCCGACCTATCGAGCAGGATAAGCGAGGTGATCGCGATGAGCCAGGCGCTGGAGGACATGAAGAAGGGATTGCGCAGCTTCAGGCGCTATGTCCCCGCCGACGTCGTCCTCTCGCTCATGACCATGCAGAAAGAGGCCGTCGTCGAGACGAGCCGGGCGCGGCTCACTTTTTTCTTCAGCGACCTCGAGAATTTCACGAGCGCCAGCGAGAGGCTGGAGCCGGAGACCTTGAGCGAATTCCTCGGGGACTATTTCGATGCCATGACGCGCACCCTGCAGGGGAGCCGCGCGACGGTGGACAAATTCATCGGCGATTCGATAATGGCCTTCTGGAACGCGCCCAGTCCGGTCGAGGATCATGCGCTGGTAGCCTGCCGCGCCGCCATCGCCTGCCAGGGCGCCCTGCAAGGAGTGTGGGAGCGCTGGAGGGGCAAGGGCGTGCCGCCGATGCGCACGCGGATGGGGATCCACACGGGGGAAGCCCTCGTGGGGAACATCGGCTTCAAGGAACGGCTCAGCTATACCGCGATCGGCGACACGGTCAATCTCGCGAGCAGGCTCGAGGGCCTCAACAAGGTCTACGATACTCGCATCCTGATCAGCGGGACGACGGCCGAGGACCTTGACGGCGCGATGACGCTCAGGCTCGTCGATCGCGTCGTGGTAAAGGGCAGGAGCGCCGGAATCGCCGTCTACGAGCTGCTCTCGGAACGCGACCCGCTGCGGGAAGCCGCCGAGTTCCTCGACGCATGGAACGAGGCCTTAGCATGCTACGACCGGCGCCTCTGGGCCGAGGCGGCCGAGCGCTTCGGGCGGCTCGAGTCGCTGCGGCCCACCGACGGCCCGAGCAAGGTCCTGCATTCCCGATGCGCGGGATTTACGCGCGATCCTCCGCCGGTCGATTGGGACGGCCTCACCGTGATGCACGAGAAATGAGTTTTCGGTATCATGCCGATATGCCGGACGCTTTCTCGAGGACCGCTCTCTTGATCGGCAGCGAGGGCCTCGCCAGGCTCGAGGCTAGCACCGTGGCGGTATTCGGCCTAGGCGGAGTGGGTTCCTACGCGGCCGAGGCCCTGGCGCGGGCGGGAGTGGGCGGCCTCGTCCTCATCGACAACGCGTCGATCGGTCCGACGAACATCAACAGGCAGATTATCGCGGCGCGGAGCACGGTGGGCAGGCCCAAGGTCGAGGTCATGCGCGAGCGGATCTTCGATATCAACCCCGCGGCGAGGGTCGAGGCGCTGCAGGAGACCTTTGGCCCAGACACGGCCGCGCGCCTCCTTCGCCCCGGGCTCTCTTACGCGATCGACGCTATCGACACCCTGTCCGCCAAAATCGATCTGGCGCTGCGCGCGAACGCGCTAGGCATTCCTCTTGTCAGCGCCATGGGCGCCGGCAACAAGCTCGACCCGACCCGCATCGAAGTGGCCGACATCTACGAGACCTCGGTCTGTCCCCTCGCCCGCGTGATGCGCAGGGAGCTTAAAAGGCTGGGGCTCGACCATCTCACCGTGGTCTACTCGAAGGAAAAGCCGCTCGGGACCGCGGAAGCCATGGATGCCTGCCGCCACGAAGGAATCTGCCCGAAGGATGACGTGGACTGTCCCTGCGAGGGCTACCGCGCCGCGCCCGGATCGGTATCATTCGTGCCGCCCGCTTTTGGCCTTATAGCGGCCTCGGTGGTCGTGCGCGGTCTCGTCGGGCGCTGATCCAGCCATCGAGCCGCCGCAATCCTTCCTCGAGCAGGGAGCGCGGGCAGGCGAAATTGAAGCGCAGGTGGCCCTCGCCGCCTGTCTTGAAACCGCTTCCCGCCGAGAGCCGGATCCGCCCCTCGGTTTCCAGGAGGGCCGCGAACTCCGCGTCGTCGCGGAGGCCGAGCTCGGAGATGGTCGCGCTCGCGTCGATCCAGGCGAGATAGCTGCCCTCGGTCGGCGCTATTGTTGCCCCAGGCAAGCGCTCCGCGACGAAGGCCGCGAGGCGCTCCCTGTTGGCGGAGAGATAGCGCAGCAGCTCGTCGAGCCAGCCCGCGCCCGAACGGTAGGCGGCGATGGCCGCGGCTATCGAGAAGGCGTTGGGCTGCGAGAAGCCCCAAGCCGAAAGGGCGCGGGCCATGGCCTTTCGCTCCGCCTCGTCCCTCGCGACGACCTGGCTCAGGTGGAGTCCCGCGAGGTTGAAGGTCTTGTTGGGCCCGGAGAGCACGACGAGTCCCTTCGCGCCGCTCCCCACGACCCGCGCCATCGAGACGAAGCGCGATGGCGGGTAGACGATGTCGCCGTGGATCTCGTCGCATATGAGGACGAGCTTCCTGCGATGCGCGAACTCGAGCAGGGCATCGAGCTCGCCCTCGCTCCAGACGCGGCCTACCGGATTGTGCGGGCTGGATACCAGGAGGGCGCGAGCCTTGATCCCCGCCGCCGCGGCCTTGTCCGCCGCCGCCTCGAGGCGGTCGAAATCCATCTCCCATCGCTCCCCGGCTCTGCGTGCAAGAGGGGCTTCGATCACGACGCGGTCGTTGTCCTCTATGATGCTATAGAAGGGTTGATAGACGGGCGGCGTGACGATGATGCCCTCGCCCTTGGCCGTGAAGGCGGCGATCGCGGCCGCGATGGAAGCCATCATGCCAGGGGCCAGTACGATCGAATCGGGCCCGAGCTCGATCCCATGCCTCTCGGCATACCAGCGCGCTACGAGTTCGGCGTATTCGCGGTCGGGCTTCGTGTAGCCGAAGAGCGGATGCTCCGCGCGATGCGCGATCGCCTTCAGCACCTCGGGCGGCGAAGGGAAGTCCATGTCGGCGACCCAAAACGGCAGGATGTCGGGCAAGCCGGGACTATTCTTGGGATTGTCCCACTTCAGGGAATAGGTTCCTGCGCGGTCGATGAGGGTATCGAAGTCCATGTCCTGACCTTCCTTCTTGACACTATGCCACGAAATACAATATCAAAGCTATAGAAATAGTAGTATATCTTTGAGGCAAAACCGGAAATGAAATTGTCCACGCGCGTCCACTATGGCCTCAGGATTCTATGCCAGCTGGCTGGCTCATACAATTCCGGACCGCTCCAAATGAGCGAGATCGGAGGCCGCGAGGGCATTTCGGAAAAATACCTGGGGCAGATCATGCTCGGCCTGCGCTCGGCGAAGCTCGTCGAGGCCCATCGGGGCTCCCAGGGCGGCTATTTCCTCGCGAGAGCTCCGGCCTCGATCAGCGTCCTGGATCTCGTGATCGCGCTCGACGGCGAGGCGCTGGAACCCTTCGATAGCGATGAGAGCACTTCTTCCGGGAGCAGGGACACCGACGCCATGGCCGGAGAGGCGTGGACCAGGCTGAGGGCCTCGATGGAACAGAGCCTTAAAGTCCTTAGTCTCGAGGACCTGGTCAAGATAGCGTTGTCAAAAGACGCCGCCGGGGATTTTTCCATTTAAAGCCGAAGGAGCCGATCGTGAAAGAAGGGCGGAGCCACTGTAGTCTCGAGACGAGGGTAGTGCATGGATCGAAAGGCTTCGATCCGACGACGGGGGCGGTGAGCTTCCCGATCTATCAGACGGCGACGTTTCGGCATCCCGGGCTCGGGGCGAGCACGGGCTACGATTATTCGCGCCAGGAAAATCCCACGCGCAACGAAGTCGAGGAGACCGTCGCCGCCCTCGAATCGGGGCGCAGGGGCTTCGCCTTCAGCACGGGGATGGCGGCTATCGCGGCGGTCCTCGACCTCTTCGAGTCGGGCGATCGGATCCTCTATTCGGAGGACCTCTACGGGGGTACCTACCGCATCGCCGAGACGGTCGGCGCGAACCACGGCCTCTCATTCGGCCTCGTCGACACTTCCTCCCGTGCCGAGGTCGAGGCGGCCTGGACGCCGTCGACGAAGGCTATCCTGATCGAAAGCCCCTCGAACCCGATGTCTCGGGTCAGCGATATTCAGGCCCTCGCAACCTTCGCCCATTCGCGGGGCGCCTTGGTCATAGTAGACAACACCTTCCTGACGCCGCTCCTGCAGCGGCCGCTGGAGCTGGGCGCAGACATCGTCGTCCACTCCGGCACAAAATTCCTGGCCGGGCACAACGACACCCTCGCGGGCTTCGCGGTCTGCGCCGACGAGGGCCTCGCGGAGCGGCTCTTCGCGATCCAGAAGACGACCGGCGCGGTGCTCGGCCCCTTCGATTCCTGGCTCGTGCTGCGCGGCATCAAGACCCTCGCCCTCAGGGTCCGCCGACAGGAGGAGAGCGCGCGAGTCATCGCGGCGTGGCTCCGGACCCGGCCCGAGGTGAGCGCGGTCCATTACGCCGGATTGGAGGACCACCCGCAACGCGCGCTCTCGCAGCGCCAGGCCTCGGGCTTCGGCTCCATGATCGCCTTCAGTCTCCGCGATCCGAGTCTCGTCGGACATATCCTGGGCGCGGTCAAGGTCGTGACCTATGCCGAGAGCCTCGGCGGCGTGGAGAGCCTCATCACCTACCCGATGCTTCAAACCCACGCCGCCATGCCCAAAGAGCTCCGCGACAGGCTCGGCGTCGACGAGTCCCTACTCCGGCTCTCGGTCGGCATCGAGGCGGCGGCGGATATCGTCGAGGACTTGCGGCAGGCCTTCGAAACCGAGTCGGCGAAAATTTCTTCGGCGAGCACTTGACAAACCGATTCTCAAACAGTACTAATAAGACCAACTTAGTCTAATATGATGACGTCCCGCTGCGAGCGAGGCCGTTGAAGGAGGTCGTGATGATGAAGGGAATGCGAGCTTGCATGTGTTGTCGTCGGGCGGCTCTCCAGACCGCTCGATAAGCCCCAAAGTTCGCGCGATCCATCCTCGTCATTTTGGTCCGCTCCTTCCGTCGCGAAGGCAGGGGCGGGCGCCTCATAGCATGCCTATTTACGCAACGAAACGAACCAGAAGGAGAAGAGCATGAACAAGTCGATTTTCAAGTCTACAATCGCGTGGCTGTTCCTCGTCCTCGCGGCGGGCGGCGCTTTCGCCGCTTCGAACGCAGAGCCCATCCTCATCGGCGTCAGCGGTCCGCTCACGGGACCTAACGCCCAGTACGGCATCGCCTGGAAGAAGGGCTTCGACCTCGCCCTGGACGAGATCAACGGAGCGGGCGGCATCAATGGACGTCCGCTGCAGTATGTCTTCACCGATACTCAGAACGACCCGAAGCAGACGGTCGCCGCGGCTCAAAAGTACATCGCCGATCCCAAAATCGTGCTCGCGACGGGCGACTTCAGCTCGACCTCGTCCATGGCCGCCAGCGCGCTGTACCAGCGCGCCGGGCTCGTGCAGTTCGGCTTCAACAACTCGAACCCCGTGTTCACGAACGGAGGCGACTTCATCTGGAGCAACTCCCCCTCCCAGAGCAACGAGGCTCCCGCCCACGCGGCTTACGTCGCTGCGCTCGGCCTCAAGAAGGTCGCGGTCTTCCAGCTTAATACGGACTGGGGCAAGTCGACCGGCGACCTCACGGTCGCCTCGCTCAAGAAGAATGGGGTCGAGGTAGCGCTCATCGAGGCCTACCTGCCCGACGAGAAGGACTTCAAGCCCGGGATCACCAAAGCTAAGGCGGCCAACGTAGACGGCATTGTGCTGATCTCCTACGTGAACGACGCCTCCCTGCTCGTCCAGCAAATCCGCGGGCAGGGCGTAACGGTGCCCATCGTATCCAACGGCTCCCAGGCTACCGCCGACTTTCCGAAGCTCGCCGGCGGCGCGGCCGAAGGCGTCTATGTCTCGGGCGATTTCGCGCCCGACGATCCGCGGCCCGAGGTGCAGTCCTTCGCCAAGAAATGGAAGGCCAAGTACAACGAGGACCTCGACTACTTCGCCGTCCACGCCTACGACTCCATCAAGCTGGCCGCGGCCGTCATCGCGCTCGGAGGCGCCGACTCGAAGGTCGGCATCGACCGCGCGGCGATCCGCGACGCCTTCGCCAAGGTGAAGGACGTGCCCAGCGTCATCTACGGCAAGGTCACCTTCAACGCCCAGACGCGGAGGGTCGACGACTTCCTCGGCGCGCGGCTCATTGTCAAGGACGGCAAGTTCGTCGTCTGGAACGGGAAGAAGCCATGAGCGCCAAACTATCCAAGCGCGAGCGCGTGGAGGCGGCCCTGGCCGGGGAGGACGTCGATCGCGTCCCCGTGTCGGCCTGGGGCCATCTCATCCCGGCAGAGAGGGACACAAGGGACTTCGCCGAGGCCACTCTCGAATTTTTCCGCGACTACGACTGGGATTGGCTCAAGGTAAATCCCCGCGCGACCTACTTCGCGGAAGGCTGGGGCTCCGAGTACGATTTCGACAGCTACGGCGGCGTGCTTCCCCGCTTCGTGCGCAACCCAAGCGATCCGCTGGACCTCGGCGCGCTCAAGCCTGTGGGGCCGGCGACCAAGGTCTGGGCCGATCACCTCGAGGCGCTTAAGGCCATCAAGAAAGGCTTGGGCGGGGCGCCCTTTGTCCAGACGATCTTTTCCCCCGCCTCCGCGCTCGCCTCTCTCGTTGGCAGGCCGACCGATCACGGCCAGGAAGCGGTCACGCGCAATCAGGCGGAGACCCTGCTCGGCCTGATACGGAAGTCGCCCGAGAAGGTCCACAGCGCCTTGGCCGCGATCGCCGATTCCCTCGCGGCACTGGCCGCGGCCAGCGTCGAGGCCGGGGCGGACGGAATCTTCTTCGCCATCACCAAGCTCGCCCGCAAGGGGCAGCTGACCGCGCAGGAGTTCGAGGCCTTCGGCAAGCCCTACGATTTCAAAGTGCTGGCGGCGGTGAAAAGCTCCAAGTTCAATATTTTGCACTCCTGCGGGCCGGATATCTATTGGAAGGAGATTCAGGACTATCCCGTCCGCGCGCTCAACTGGGCCTCGGTGGGGCAGGGCAACCCCGGCATCGCCGCCGCCAGGAAGAGCTCGAGCTTCGCCCTCATCGGCGGCCTGGACGAGCTCGGCGTCCTAAAAGACGGAACGCCCGCCCAGGTGCGCAAGGCGGCCCTCGAGGCGCTGGAGCTGGGCGGGAAGCGCAAGTTCCTCCTCGCGCCCGGCTGCTCGATCGACCCGAGCGTGCCAGCCGTCAACATCAAGGCTTTCCGCGAATCGGTAGGAAAGGAATAGGGGCCATGGGCGCAGGTATCCAGCTCTGGATCGGCCAGGCGATCAACGGACTCGTGCTGGGGAATATCTACGCCCTCTTGGCCGCTGGCTTGGCGCTGATCTTCGGCGTCGCCAATCTCATCAACTTCGCGCACGGATCGGTCTACATGGCCGGCTCATTCGCCGGCTGGTATTTAATAACGAGGCTCAGGGTGCCCCTGTGGGCGGCCCTTCCCGCGGCGGCCCTCGCGGGGGCCGCCCTCGGGCTGGCCATCGAGCGAGTCGCCGTCAGGCCGTTCAGGAAATCGGCGCACATCGCGCCCCTCCTGGCGACCTTGGGGGCCGGCATGATACTGGACAGCCTGGCCGAGATCGTCTTCAGCCCCAATCCTCAATCGTTTCCCGCTGTCCTTCCGCCCATCCGCATCCAGCTCGGGGCGGTCTCGATCGGGCTGTTGGACATCCTGATCCTCGCGGTCTCCATCGTCAGCGCTGTCGCGCTATTCGCCGTCCTGAAATTCAGCAGGATCGGGCAGGCGCTGCGCGCCACCGCCCAGGACTTCGAGGCCGCCCAGGCGATGGGAGTCCGCGTGACCCGCGTCAACGCGTCGGCTTTCGCCATCGCCTCGGCCCTGGGGGCCCTTGCGGGCGTCCTCATCGGCCTCTACTACAACTTCATCTCGCCCTCCTCGGGATTCCAGGCGGGACTTAAGGGATTCACGGCCTGCGTCCTGGGCGGGCTCGGCAGCATCCCCGCCGCGATGGCGGGGGGCTTGGTGCTGGGCCTCGGCGAGAGCCTCGGGGTAGCCCTCTTCGGCTCGTCCTACCGCAACCTCATCGCGTTTGGCCTCCTCCTCGCGGTGCTCTTCCTCAGGCCCAACGGCCTCTTCGGAGGGAGCAGGAAGCCGACGCGCGAAATCCTCACCGGCAGCTTCCTCCCGCTCGGCAAGGTGATACGGCCGCCCTGGTTAGTCGCCCTGGCTCTCATCCTGGCGGCCCTGGCCTTGCCTCGTCTCTTGCCCAATCCCTACATTCTCCAGGTGCTGACCGGAGGCTGGATATCGGCCATCTTCGCGCTCAGCCTCACCCTCGTCGCCGGGACCGCGGGGATCATGTCCCTCGGGCAGGCGGGCCTCATGGCGATAGGCGCCTATACGTCGGGCCTCCTCACCCTCAAGGCCGGCTGGCCTTTCGCAGGCGCCTTTCTGGCGGCAGGCTTCGTCGCGGCCTTCGTCGGGACGCTGCTCGCTTCTCCCGCGCTCAAGCTCAAAGGACACTACATCGCGATCGCCACGCTCGGCCTGGGCGAAATCGTCAACCAGGTGATCCTGAACTGGGACTCCCTCACGCAGGGAGCGATGGGCCTCGCGGGCATACCCGCGCCGCGATTGTTCGGGAAGGACATCACGACGGTCGGAGGCTTCTATTACCTCAGCCTGGCCGCGCTCGTCGCGAGCGGGGCCGTCATCGCGGCGGTCGTCAAATCGCCGCTCGGCCGGACCCTTCGCGGCCTGCGCGAGGACGAAGCGGCCGCGCAGTCGCTCGGCATAAGGCCGCGCCCCTACCGCTCCCTCGCCTTCGGCGTCGGCGCCTTCTTCGCGGGCATCGCGGGAGCGCTCACCGCCCATCTCTACACCTACATCAGCCACGAGACCTTCGGCTCGAGCTACTCGATCCTCGGCCTGACGATGGTCATCCTCGGAGGGCTCGGGAACCTGTGGGGCGCGCTCCTTGGCGCTCTGGCGCTGACGGGCCTGCCCGAGCTCCTCCGCTTCGCGGCCCAGGGGCGGTGGCTCGTCTACGGCTTGATCCTTCTCCTGGCGCTGCGCTTTCGCCCCCAGGGCCTCCTGGGGAGCCGGTGAGACGGCGATCATGACGAGCCTCGAATGCCGCGGAATGTCGAAGTCCTTCGGCGGTATCCATGCGGTGCGCGCACTCGATCTCGCGGTGGGCGAGGGCGAGACGGTCGGTGTCATCGGACCCAACGGCGCAGGCAAGACTACCCTCTTCAACCTTCTCGCTGGAGCCCTCAGGCCCGACTCCGGCCAGGTTTTTTTTCGAGGCGAGGACATCTCGCGCCGCGGCCCCGAGCGCAGGGCCAGGCTCGGGCTGATCCGGACATTTCAGAATGGGCGGACTTTCGCGAACCTGAGCGTCACGGACAACCTCCTCCTCGGCGCCCACGAGAGCCGAATCGCGGCGCGCGGCGGCGCGGCGCTCGGCATACTCGAGCTGGCCCAGGCCCTCGTGCCCCTCGGCGCCTTCCGCGCGGAGGAGCGGCGGCTCCGCGCCGAGGCGGAGCGTCTCCTGGAAGCCTTCGGGGAGCGGTTGGCGCCGCGCGCGGACGAAAGCGCCTTCAGCTTCTCCTACGCGAATCGCCGGCGCATCGAGATCGCGCGGGCGCTAGCGGCGCGTCCGCGCCTCCTTCTCCTCGACGAGCCGACCGCCGGGATGAACCCGACCGAGACCGCCGAGATACTCGAGTTCCTGAAAGGGCTCAAGGCCCGAGGCTTGACCATGATCGTCATCGAGCACAAGCTCCCCTTGATCATGCGGATCTCGGACAGGATCGTCGTCATGGACGAAGGAGAGAAGATCGCGGAAGGAGGGCCCGAGGCGGTGGTCCGCGACAGCCGGGTCATCGCGGCCTACCTGGGGACAGTTCGTTCCCATCCGGATACGAGAGCGCCTGGGGGAGCGCATGCAGACGGCGATGCTGAGCTTACGGTCTATTGATTCCTTCTACGGACAGGTCCAGGTACATCAGGACCTGAGCCTCGAGGTCGGAGCCGGGGAGATCGTCTGCCTCCTCGGCGGCAACGCCTCGGGCAAGTCCACGACGATGAAGGTCATCCTCGGGCTCCTCGCTCCGCGCTCCGGACAAATCCTATGGGAAGGCCGCGACATCACGCGGCTCGAGACCCCGGAGCGGATCCGGCTCGGCCTCGCCAGCGTCCCCGAGGCGCGGCGGATATTCGCCGACATGACCGTCGAGGAGAACATCCTGATGGGCGCCTACCTGCGCCGCGCCGCGTCTCGGGACGACCGGCGCGCGATCAAGCGCGACGAGGAGCGGGTGCTGGAGCTCTTCCCCCGCCTGCGCGAGCGCCTGCGCCAGGCAGGCGGCACTCTCTCCGGCGGCGAGCAGCAGATGCTGGCGATCGCGCGCGCACTGATGGGCAATCCTCGCCTCGTCTGCATGGACGAGCCGACCATGGGCCTCTCGCCCCTATTCGTCGATACCGTCCTCGAGACAATACGGACCTTGAACGCCCAGGGACTCGCCATATTCATGGTCGAGCAGAACGCCTTCCAGGCCCTTAGCATCGCTCATCGCGGCTACGTGCTGCAGAACGGCCGCTTGGTCATGCAGGGCGCGGCGAAGGACCTGCTCGAGGATCCGAGGATCCGCGACGCCTATCTCGGCGGCGAGCAGATGGCGGGGATCTAGGCAGCTATTCGACGCCCGGGATTTCGAATACGCCCTCTAGCACGTAGCGCGGCGCGTAGGAAAAGCGGCCTATCTCCTCGCTGGAAGTCACGCCCGACAGCACGAGGATCGTCTCGATATCGGCCTCGATGCCGGCGATGATGTCGGTGTCCATGCGGTCGCCGATGATGGCTGTCTCCTCGCGCGTCGCGCCCAGGCGGCGGAGCGCGTGGCGCATCATGAGGGGGTTGGGCTTGCCCACGAAGTAGGCTTTCTTGCCGGTGGTCAGCTCGATAGGCGCGACGAGGGCGCCGCAGGCCGGCACCAGCCCCGATTCCGAGGGACCGCTTAAGTCGGGGTTGGTCCCGACGAGCCGCGCGCCGCCCAGGACGAAGCGCACCGCCCTCTCGATGGACTCGAGGCCGTAGCCTCGGCTTTCGCCTATGACGACATAGTCCGGGTTGACGTTATTCATGGAATAGCCGGCATCGTATAACGCGTTAGTGAGGCCCGGCTCGCCGATCACGTATGCGCTTCCGCCTGGCCTCTGCGAGGCGAGGAATCCGGCGGTCGCGAGGGCGCTCGTGTAGAAGTGCTCGCTCCCCACTTCGATGCCGAGGCGGGCGAGCTTTTGCGAAAGTTCGGCGGGCGAGCGCTCGCTGGAGTTCGTGAGGAAGAGGAAGCGCTTCTCCGAGCGGCGCAGCCACTCGACAAACTCGGCCGCCCCTCGCAGGAGGCGGTTGCCGTGATAGATCACGCCGTCCATGTCGATGATGAAGGCCTTGATCGGACCGTCCAGCCTTTCCCGTAGTTCCTTGGTCATGGGACATTATGCAAGGCTCGGCCAGAGACTGTCGAGAGGCGCGCGGAGCTATGGTTTCCGTTTCTCGGCCTTAGCCGCGCGCTTCTTCGCGATCTCTTCGGCGAAGCCCTTCCGGACGATCGACGTTACGCCTCTCTCGAAGCGCTCGCGGATGAAGCCATTGACTTTGGAGAGCATGTCGGGATCGAGGCCGTCCTGGCCGCGGGTATTCCTGAACACGAAGACGTGGATGACGGTTTCTGCGACAACGCGTTTCGTGAAGAGGACGGCATCGACCGTACATATTATCCCGGCGAGCTTGAGCTGGATGTCCGTCGCTTTTTCGTACATTTTTATTTCGGGATAAGAACCGTAGAATTCGCAGGAGAAGTGGCTGATGCTGACGTCGAGGATTCGCCCTTGGAGTTTGACGCGCTCTCGCATGAAGTTGAGCTCGCAGGTCTCGCCGCATATCGCGCGCAGGTATTTGCGCCTGCCGTTCGCCTGGTTCGCCGTAAGGACGCCCATGAGAAGGACGAGATTGCTGGACTTACGGTATTCGATGGGAATGCAGCCGCAATTTATCCCGATGTCGTACAGATAGGCCTTCTCCATCTCGCGGCGCGTCTCCTCGCCGATATGCTTTCCGTAGAGTACGCCGATCCTCGCCCTTGCTCCATATTCGGCCTGGAGCCCCCGGATATAAGTGAGCCAGTCGATGTTCCCGAGCCTCCGATCGACATTAAAAAAGAGTATCAGCTCGGGAAAGAGGGCAAGGAGGACCCGTATCTTGGCGCTAAGGTCGAGGTATTGGTCGTCTAGGAGGTAATAGGCTTCGAATCCCTTCAGGAAGAAGTTAGGCAGAAAGTCTTCGGGCATCGCGGAAAGGTCCGGAACGATAAAAAAGGTTTTTATGCCTTCGATCAAATCATTTTTTTCAATCGGCATGGGATCCTCCGCCTTATTTTTTGACGATTCTCTATATTTTTGACTTTCGTGTGGGAAGGGCGATAGGTCAATAGCTGTACTTCCTTTTAGAAATATCTTGCATATATGGACAAAAACTCGTAAAGTAGTCAGTATATCGTAAGTATATCGAAAGGATTTCGGAATTGATCGAAGAGCTGATGGATCGAGAACGCAACATCCTCAGGTTATTGTCGGAGAGGGGTTCTTTATCCGTTTCTCTTCTGAGCCGCGAGCTGGGCGTATCCGAAGTCACCCTGCGATCCGACCTCAAGGAGCTCGAGGAAAAGGGCTACCTCATCCGCTCCCGCGGCGGGGCCTATCCCGCCCTCCATCAGAACATCGTCGAAAAGCAGCAGCAGAATATAGAAGCGAAGGGCAGGATAGCCCGCGCCGCCGCCCTGCTTGTACGCGACGGCGACCGGATCATGATCGAGGCGGGCACGACCACCGCCCTTCTCGTGCGCTATCTCATAGGCAAGCGCGGAGTCCAGGTCGTGACCAATTCGACCCTCGTGTTTTCCTATGCGCGGCTCAATCCGGCGCTGCAGATTACCCTCACCGGCGGCGAGTTCCGCCGCGAGACCGAGTCTATGGTCGGCCCGGTGGCGTTGCGCACGATGGCGGGGCTCAACGTGAGGCTCGCCTTTGTCGGCACGGACGGCTTTTCTCTCGAGAAGGGCATGACCACCCAGCTCGTCGATGGGGGCGAGATCGTGAAGGCGATGCGCGAGTGCGCTGAGGAGACCTTCCTCCTCGCGGATTCCTCCAAATGGGGAAAGACGGGCTTCGTCAACGTGCTGCCCCTCGGCGGCGTAGACGGCATCATTACGGACACAGGCCTCGGGCAGGACGCGGCGCGCGACCTCGAGGCGGCTTCTATACGCTGCACGCAAGTTTAGAGAATGACGGAGGTCCCAGGTGGCTTATACGCTGATCATGCCCCGCCAGGGGAATACGGTAGAATCATGTATCATCGTCCGCTGGAAGGCCGCAGAGGGCGCGGCCGTCCAGGCCGACCAGACGGTCTGCGAGGTCGAGACCGACAAGGCGAGCTTCGATGTCCCGGCCGGAGCCTCGGGCTTGTTGCTTAAAATCCTCCATCCCGAGGGGGACGATGTCCCCGTTCTCCAGCCCATAGCCGTCATCGGCCAAGCGGGCGAGGACTGGAAGGCCGCCCTTGGCGCAACTGCCGCGAACTCTGTCCCCACGGCGGCGAGCTCTGTCCCCACGGCGGCGAGCTCTGTCCCCACGGCGGCGAGCTCTGTCCCCACGGAAGCGAGCTCTGTCCCCGCGGCGGCGGCATCGCCGAGGGCGCGCAAGCTCGCCGCGGCCGAAGGTATACAGGCATCCGGCCTCGCGGGCACGGGGCCCGGCGGCCGCGTACTGGAACGCGACGTCGCCTCGGCCCTCGCACAGAGGCCCGCGCTCACTGCCGCCGCGAAGGCTGCCGTTCTCGCGGGGGCCGCTATGCCCGCGAGGGGAACCGCGCTGGGAGGCCGCGCCGGTCTGTCGGATTTGGAGATGCATTCCGAGCTTGCGCAGGTCTCGACGGCGATGTCTCGCGAATATCCCGGAAGGATCACCGAGACGCCGCTCAAGGGCGTGCGCAAGATCATCTCCGAGCGCATGCGCGGATCGCTGAACAGCACCGCCCAGCTCACCTTCAATAGCTCTACGAACGCCAAGCGGATACTGGCCCTTCGCGCCCGCTTCAAGGCGAGCGAGAGCGCCCTCGGACTGAATGGTGTCACGATAGGCGACCTCATCATGTTCGCCGCATCGCGGGTCCTGCCCGGCTTCCCTAACGCGAACGCGACGCTCGAGAACGGCAGCTTGCGCGTCTTCGAGCGCGTCCATCTCGCCCTCGCGGTGGACACGCCGCGGGGCCTCATGGTGCCGGTCATACGCAACGCCGACCTCCTCTCGCTGCGGGAAATATCGGCCGAGACCAAGCGCCTCGCGGCCGCCTGCCAGTCCGGCAGCCTCAGCCCCGACGAGCTCGCCGGCGGAACATTTACCGTGAGCAACCTCGGCGCCTTCGGCATCGAGTCCTTTACGCCGGTGCTCAACGCGCCTCAAGTGGCGATACTCGGCGTGGACGCCATCGTACCGCGCGCCGCGGCGGGGCCGAACGGGACAGTCGTCCTGGAGCAAAGGCTCGGCCTGTCGATCACGGTCGACCATCAGATCATAGACGGGGCGCCGGCCGCCCGCCTGCTCAAGGCTTTCGCCGACGCGATAGCCGATATCGACCTTCTTCTGATGCGGTGAGGCAAGCGATGGGAAGCTACGACGTCATCATCATCGGGGGCGGGCCCGGCGGCTACGTGGCCGCGGAGCGCCTAGGCGCTCATAAAAAGAAAGTCCTGCTGATAGAGAAGGCAGCGCTCGGCGGAACCTGTCTCAACGTGGGCTGCATACCCACGAAAACGCTGCTCAATTCGGCCAAACTGTACGTTCACGCTCTCGAGGGCGAGAAGTTCGGCGTGAAGAGCCCAGGCCTGAGTTACGACTGGACGGCCATGCAGGCCTGGAAACGCGAGGTCGTGGAAAAGCTCCGGGGCGGAATCGCGATGACCGAGAAGAAGCTCGGCGTAGAAGTGCTCGCGGCGGAGGCTAGGCTTCTCGGCATTGGCAAGGTAGAAGCGCGCGGCGCCGACGGCACCGCGACGATCCACGAGGCGCCCGCGATTATAATCGCGACGGGCTCGGCGCCCGCCATGCCTCCGATACCCGGCTCCAAGGACAACCCCAAGGTAGTGGATTCCACGGGCCTTCTCGATCTCGAAGAAGTGCCCAAGCGGCTCTGCGTCATCGGCGGCGGCGTCATCGGCGTCGAGTTCGCCGGCCTCTTCGCCGCCCTGGGCTCGGCTGTCGAGGTTATCGAGATGATGGACGAGATAGTTCCCTTTATGGACAAGGAGCAGGCGCCCATCCTGCGCAAGGCGATGAAGGGCGTGGCATTCCGCCTCGGCTGCAAAGTCGAGAAGGTCGAGGGCGCGGCCGTGGCATATAGGACAAAGGATGGAACCGAAGCTCGAGCGGAAGCCGACCTTGTCCTAATGGCGGCGGGGCGCAGGCCCGTTCTGGAGCTCTGGGGCGCGAAAGAGGCGGGGCTCGACCTTACTCCGAAAGGCGTGGTAGTCGATGAGACGATGCGCACGAACCTTCCCGGCGTTTGGGCGGTAGGCGACGTGACCGGCAAGAGCCTGCTTGCCCATTCGGCCTATCGCATGGCGGATGTCGCGGTCGCCGACATACTAGCCGGCGGAGGCGCGAGGCGCGGCGCCGAGATGATGCGATACGACGCGGTGCCATGGGCGGTCTACGGGATCACCGAGGCCGCGGGCGTCGGCATGACGGAGCAGGAAGCCCAAGCGAAGGGCATCGATATAAAAAAGGCGAGCCTGAGCCTCAAGGTCTCAGGGCGCTTCTGCGCCGAGAACGGCTTCGCCGCTCAGGGCGCGGTCAAGGTGCTCTCCGACAGCGCGACGAACAGGATACTCGGCGTCCACGTCGTGGGCGCCTACGCGTCGGAGATGATCTGGGGCGCGGCCGTCCTGATAGAGCAGGAACTGCGCGTCTCGGAAGCCCGGGAGATAATCTTCCCCCACCCGAGCGTATGCGAAGCGATACGTGACGCGATCTTCGAATTAGAGTGAGATAAGGAGAACTTCATGCCCAAGTCGATGGTCGTCGATCCTTCCGTTGTCCGCAAGGCGGGCAAGCTCGATATAGCGAGCATACCCGTCAACCAGTATAACGGCGATTTCAAGGCCGAGCTCGCGCGCTTCGGGCCTGAGGGCCTCAAGCGGATTTGGCTCGATATGGCGTACATACGCGAGTTCGAGTCCATGCTCAACGCCTTCAAGACCCAAGGCTCTTGGAACGGCATCGAGTATAACCACAAGGGCCCCGCCCACCTGTCCATCGGGCAGGAGGCTGCCTCGGTAGGACAGTGCGCTAGCCTCGAGCCGGAGGACTTCATCTTCGGTTCGCATCGCAGCCACGGGGAGATTCTCGCCAAGTGCCTCTCGGCCTCTCGCAGGCTTCCCGAAAAGGAACTCGTCGCGACGATGGAAGGCTTTCTGGGCGGGGAGACCCTGCGCATCGCCGAGAAGGTCCCGCATAAAGGGGCCCTCGACCTCGCCGAGGATTTTATCCTCTTCGGAACCTTGGCCGAGATTTTCGCCCGCAAGGCCGGCTTCACCCGGGGCTTGGGCGGCTCCATGCACGCCTTCTTCACGCCCTTCGGCTCGATGCCCAACAACGCGATCGTCGGCGGCTCCGCCGACATCGCCACGGGCGCGGCCCTATTCAAGCGCATCAACCGCAAGGCCGGCATCGTCGTGTCCAACATCGGCGACGCTTCGATGGGCTGCGGCCCCGTGTGGGAGGCGATGTGCCTCGCCTCGATGGACCAGTATCGAACGCTCTGGGACAAAGGCGTCGGCGGCGCCCCGCCCATCCTCTTTAATTTCTTCAACAATTTCTACGGCATGGGCGGCCAGACCGACGGCGAGACGATGGGCTATAAGATGCTCGCGCGCGTGGGCGCCGGCGTCAATCCGGAGAATATGCACTCCGAGCGCATCGACGGCTACAACCCCCTCGCGGTGGCCGACGCGGTCGCTCGCAAGAAAAAAATCCTCCTCGAGGGCCGCGGTCCGGTTTTCCTCGACACGATCACCTATCGCGTATCCGGCCACTCGCCTTCCGACGCCTCGAGCTACCGCTCCAAGGAAGAAGTCGAGCTTTGGCAGGACGCCGACCCCCTCGAGCACTTCGCGGCCTACCTCGTCCAGAACAAGGCGGCCTCCAAGTCCGAGCTCGAGGCCGCCCGAGCGGCCGCCGTCGAGAAGCTCGCCGCGGTCGTCAGGCTTGCCACCAACGAGGGCGAGTGCCCCCGCGTGGACGGCGCCTTCATCGAGTCGGTGATGCTATCCAACGGAAATGTCGAGAAATTCGACGACCGGAAACCGGAGTTCATCTCGGCCATCGCCGAGAATCCCCGCGTGAAGGCCTTGGCCGGCAAGGCGCGCTACGCCTTCGACGCCGATGGCAAGGCGCTGCCGAAGAACAAGCTCTATCAATACCGCGACGGCCTCTTCGAGGCGATGCTGCACCGCTTCTCGATCGACCCGACTATGGCGGCCTGGGGCGAGGAAAACCGCGATTGGGGCGGGGCCTTCGCCGTGTACCGCGGCCTCACCGAGCTCCTGCCCTATCATAGGCTCTTCAACAGCTCCATCTCCGAGGGAGCTATCGTCGGCTCGGGCGTAGGCTACGCGCTTTCGGGCGGTCGCGCCGTCGTCGAGCTCATGTACTGCGATTTTATGGGCCGGGCCGGCGACGAACTCTTCAACCAGGCCTCCAAGTGGCAGTCGATGTCGGCGGGTCTGCTCAAGATGCCATTGGTCGTCCGCGTGTCCGTCGGCAACAAGTACGGCGCCCAGCACAGTCAGGACTGGTCGGCCCTCGTGGCCCACATGCCGGGACTGAAGGCCTACTTCCCCTCGACGCCTTACGACGCCAAGGGAATGCTCAACCTCGCGCTGCGGGGGACCGACCCGGTCATCTTCTTCGAGAGTCAGCTCCTCTACGACGTCGGCGAGCAGTTCGAGAAAGGCGGAGTGCCGGCCGGCTATTACGAGGTCAGGGAGGGCGAACCCGCGGTCCGCAAAGTCGGCAAGGACTTGACGATAGTCACCCTGGGCGCCACCCTTTACAAAGCGATGGACAGCGCGAAGACCCTCAAGGAAAAGTACGGCGTCGATGCCGAGGTCATCGACCTCCGCTTTATCTGCCCTCTCGATTACGATCTCATAGTAGAGTCGGTAAAGAAAACCGGGCGTCTTCTCCTCGCGAGCGACGCCGCCGAGCGCGGTTCCTTCCTCCACACCGTCGCATCCAACGTTCAGACCCTCGCGTTCGATTGGCTGGACGCGCCCGTAGCCGTTGTCGGCAGCCGTAACTGGATAACGCCGGCCGCCGAGATGGAGGAGCTGTACTTCCCGCAGAATGACTGGATCCTCGACGCGATCCACGAGCGCATCCTTCCCTTGCCCGGGCACGCGTCTACGACTGCGCAGACGGCAGGCGAGCTCGCTCGGCGCGCGAAGAAGGGAGTGTAATCTCCGATGGCCGACGAGGCGCTACGCGCCAAGGTGAACGATGCCTCCGCGAAAGGCGAGGAGCGTCTCGGCGCCCTCAGCCGGCTTGCCGCCGCCCTGCCCCTTCGGGGCGAGAGCGGGGGCGAGTCCAACAACCACGTCCATACGATCTACAGCTTCAGCCCCTACTCGCCCTCGATGGCCGCGCTTCTCGCGCGCGAGGCCGGCCTCGAGGCCGCCGGTTCGGTCGACCATGATTCCATATCGGCCTCCCGCGAGATGGTGGCGGCCTGCGCCTTGGTCGGCATAGGCGGCGTGACCGGCTGCGAGCTGCGCGTGGGTTTCCGCGCCGGCCCCGACGGGAAGCGTTTCGCCTTCGCCGACCGCAAGATCAACAATCCCGATTCCAGCGGCATCGTCTACATGACCATACAAGGCGTGCCCGCCGCCAAGATAGACGAGCTCTCGGCCTTCATCGCCCCTATCCGGAAACAACGCATCGAGCGCACATCGCGCATGGCATCGTCGGCATCGACGATATTGCGCGACTCGGGCATCGAGGGAATCGAGTTCGAGCGGGACGTCCTTGCCCGCTCGAAGGCCGCGGAGGGCGGCGGCGTCACCGAGCGGCACCTTCTGGCGGCCGTGGCCGAGCGCTTGATCGGCCGCTACGGGCTCGGCTCGAGCCTGCTCGAGGGTCTCGCAAAAGGCTTCGGCATACTTCCGCCCAAGAAAGTCGCCGCCCTCATAGCCGATCCGGCCGACCCGATGATCGTCTACGATCTCTTGGGCGTCCTCAAGTCGGGTTTCCTCGACAGGATATTCGAGCAGCCTAATCCTGAAGAATGTCCCGACGCCTCCAAGGTCGTCGCCTTCGCCAGATCAATCGGCGCCATCCCGGCTTACGCCTATCTCGGCGACGTCGGCGAATCGCCCACGGGCGACAAGAAAGCCGAAAAATTCGAGGACGACTTTATCGAAGGACTTTACGACGCCGTGAAGGCGGCGGGCTACCTCGCTGTCGCCTATATGCCGCCGCGCAATACTCCCGCCCAGCTAAAGCGCGTGCGCGAACTGTGCGAGAGCCGCGGCCTCATGCAGATATCGGGCGTCGATATCAACAGCCCGAGGCAGTCTTTCAACTGCCCCGAGCTGCGCAGGCCGGAGTTCGCGAATCTCAGGCAATCCACCTGGGCCCTCGTCGCGCACGAGAGGCTATCTTCGGCGGACCCTCGGGCGAATCTCTTCTCCTCGGCCAATCCCCTCGCGGCCATGAGCCTGGAAAAACGGCTTGCGGCGTACGCGAAGCTTGGCCGATCCCTCGATCTCTCGCGACCGAACGACCCTGGGCTCGTGCTGAGCAGTCTTTTAGAAGGAAGGTTTACGCGATGAGCGACATCGACCCCGCCCTTACCGCTCCTTTCGCGCGCGGACTATACCTGGACGCCTTCGGCCAGAGCGTCGTCCTCGCGCGGACGGAAATCCTCGAATCGCCGAGCGATGCCCTCGAGGTCGAGTTTCTCGCGGCCGAGGAAGAGGCAGTCGCGAAAAGCCTCGCGGCGGCGCTCGCTGCCTGGCGATCGACTCGAGGCGCCGCGGCCGCCATGCCCGGCTGCCTCGTCCTGCGCTTCGGCGCTGCAGGCGCTGCCTACTGGCCTGGCCTGAGCCTCGACGAGGCGCGACGCCGTGCCGCGAGGAGCGACTCTTCCCCTATTTCCGTCCCTGTCCGAATAGACTGTCCACCAGGCTCCGCCTCCGGGCGCTCCGATGTCGTGGCGGGCAGGGTAGCCATCGTCACCGGCGGCGCCCAGGGCTTCGGCGAGGAGATCGTCCGAGGCCTCGCCGCGTCCGGCGCCCTCGTATTCGTGGCCGACCTCAACCTGGCCGGAGCCACGAAGCTTTCCGAGTCGCTCAATGCGAGAGCCCGGCGGACGGCGGCCATCCCCGTGGCGGTCGACGTTTCCGACGAGGCTTCGGTGGAGGCCATGTTCGATCGCATAGCAAAGGAGGCGGGGGGCATCGACCTCGTGGTGAGCAACGCCGGCGTGCTCAAGGCCTCTTCCGTCCTCGATCAGGATCTCGCCGCCTTCAAATTCGTGACCGACGTGAACTACACTGGCTTCTTCCTCGTCGCCAAGCACGCCGGGCTTCTTCTGCGCAGGCAGTCGAGGACGGCCCCGCGTTGGGCGACCGATATCGTTCAGATAAACTCCAAGTCGGGATTGCAGGGCTCCAACAAGAACGGCTCCTACGCGGGCTCTAAGTTCGGCGGCCTGGGGCTCGTGCAGAGCTTCGCCCTCGAGCTGGTCGAGTGGCGCGTAAAGGTCAACGCGATCTGCCCAGGCAACTTCTTCGACGGCCCGCTTTGGTCGGACCCGGAGAAGGGCCTTTTCGTGCAGTACCTCCGCTCGGGCAAGGTGCCCGGCGCCCTAACGGTCGCCGACGTCAAGTCGGCCTACGAGGCCAAGGTGCCGATGGGCCGCGGCTGCGAAGGAGAGGACGTCATGCGCGCGATCTACTATCTCGTCGAGCAGGAGTACGAGACCGGACAGGCCTTGCCCGTCACGGGCGGCCAGGTCATGCTCAGCTGACGCTCATTGCGCGTCAGCTCGGGTCGGAGGGCAAATGGAAAAGGCGATTGCGGTTATCGATATCGGGATGACCAATAAGAAGGTCGCTGTCTACGACCAGGGCCTTCGCATGCTCGATTCCATCTCCAGGACTTTTCAGAGCCTCATCGTCGAAGGTCTGCAGACTCACGACCTCGCCGGCATGGAGGATTGGTTTCTCGACAGGCTCTCCGCTTTCGCGAAGGCATACCCGATCGGCGCCATCGCCGTGACTACGCACGGCGCTACTATGGTCTGCGTCGGGGAGGACGGCGATCCCTGCGCGCCCTGCGTCTACTACACCCACGAGCCGGGAGAGGAATTCCAAGAGCGCTTCTACGCTCTCGCGGGCGACAGGCGCGATCTCCAGGCCTCGACGGGAACGCCGCCGCTATCCGCGATGATCAATCCCTCCAAGGGAATCTTCTTCCTGAAAGAGCGCTTTCCCGAGGCCTTCGCGCGTTCGCGCCATGCGCTCAACTATCCCCAGTACTGGAGCTATCGCCTGACGGGCAAGACAGGCGCCGAGGGCACATACACGGGCTGCCACAGCTACCTCTGGGACTGGAAGGCGGGCCGCTACTCTTCCGTCGCCGACGCCCTCGGCATCGCCCGCTTGATGCCCTTCCCGCTGCGCGACTCCTGGGACGTCCTCGGAACGATAAAGGGCGAGATGGCGGAGCGGACCGGCCTCGATCGCGAGACTATCGTCACGATGGGCATACACGACTCGAACGCCTCCCTCCTGCCCCACCTCGCGAAGAAGAAGGGCGTGGATTTCGTGCTCAACTCGACGGGAACATGGTGCGTGCTGATGCATCCCCAGGAAAGCTACGGCTTCTCGCCCGACGAGCTGGGCAAGGTCGTGTTCTTCAACCGCTCGGCCTACAACAAACCGGTCAAGACCGCCATCTTCCTAGGGGGCATGGAGTACGAGGCCTGGACGCGCGCGCTATCCGAGCGCGATCCGGAGGGCGCCGCTTCCGCCTGCCGCGACGAGCCGAGGGCCGAGGTCTACCGATCGGTCCTTTCCTCGGCCTCGGAATTTATCCTGCCCGAACTGGTTCCGGGTTCGGGCCAGTTCCCCGGCTCCATGCCGAGGGCCGTCCAGGACGGCCGCGCATACGCGTTGGCTGACATCGTTTCGGGGTCGGCGGTCCCGCCCTTTATGAAGGACGGCGAGCGCGCCCTGGCCGCCCTCAATATCTCCCTCGCCCTCCAGACCCTCGTGGCCCTCGAGCGCTCGGGTCTGGCGGCCGGTACGGAAGTCTTCACCGAGGGAGGCTTCAGGAAGAACTCAGGCTACAATGCGATCCTCGCCGCCGCCTTGGGCCTCGCGCGCGGCGCGGGCGAGGCCTACCTTACGGACATCTCCGAGGCCACTGCCTTCGGCGCGGCGATGACCGCCGTCGCGGCGCTCGAGAGGACAAAGCCCGATTCCTTGGGCGACAGGTTCGATATCGAATACAAGCCGGTGAAGCCGATGGAGATGCTCGGCGATATAGGAAAATACAGGGCGGCGTGGCTGGCGCTGGTCTCGAAAAAGGGAGGTTGCGCATGAAAACCAAGGCAGTGCGGATATACGGCGTGGACGATCTGAGGCTCGAGGAATTCGAGCTGCCTAAGATCAAGGACGACGAGATACTCGCGAAGGTAGTATCGGACTCGATCTGCATGTCGAGCCACAAGCTCGCGATGCAGGGCGATAAGCATAAGCGCGTACGCGCGCCCTTGGCGCAGACGCCCGTCATCATCGGGCACGAGTTCTGCGGCGAGCTCGTCGAGATCGTGACCAAGTGGAAGAGGCAGTTTAAAAGCGGGCAGAAATTCGCGATCCAGCCTGCGCTCAACTTTCGCGGAAGCCTCTGGGCGCCAGGCTACTCCTACCAATACATCGGCGGCGACGCTACCTACATCGTCATCCCAGCCGAGGTCATGGAGTCGGGCTGCCTCCTCGAGTACAAAGCCGACGCCTACTTCATGGGATCCCTGTCCGAGCCGATGTCCTGCATCGTGGGCGCCTATCATGCGCAGTACCATACGAAGGGCGGATCCTACGTCCACGAGATGGGCATCAAAGAAGGCGGATCCCTCGCCCTTCTGGCGAGCGTCGGCCCGATGGGCATCGGCGCGATAGATTACGCGATGCACGCGCCGCGCAAGCCTTCGAGGATAGTCGTAACCGATATCGACGACGCGAGGCTGAAGCGCGCCGCGTCGATATTCACGGTCGAAGAGGCCAAGCGCAGCGGCGTCGAGCTCCGCTACATCGACACGAAGGAAATCGCCGACCCCGTGGCCCATCTCAAGGCCCTGAACGGCGGCAAGCTTTACGACGACGTCTTCGTCTTCGCCCCTGTAAGGCCCGTTGTGGAGATGGGCGACAGACTCCTCGGGAGCGACGGCTGCCTCAATTTTTTCGCCGGCCCGACGGACACCGCCTTCTCAGCCGCCCTCAATTTCTACGATGTTCACTACGAGTCCCACCACCTCGTCGGCACTTCGGGCGGCAACACCGACGACATCAAGGAGTCCCTCGAGATGATGGCCGACGGCCGCCTGAATCCCGTCGCGATGATCACTCACGTCGGAGGCCTGAACTCGGTCGGCGCGACGACCATCGCCCTCGACAAGATCCCCGGCGGCAAGAAGCTCATCTACACGCATAAAAAGCTCGACCTCGCCGCCCTGACGGACTTCGAGGAGAAGGGCAAATCCGATTCCCTCTACGCGGAGCTCGCGCGCATCGTGAAGACGAACAACATGCTCTGGTGCAAAGAGGCCGAGGACTATCTCCTCGCCCAGGCGCCGGAGATCTAATGGTCTACGAAGCCGTGCTCTTCGATATGGACGGAGTCCTCGTGGACTCCGAGGCTTTCATTGCCCAGGCGGCCATCGCCATGTTCGCGGAACGCTATGGCGTTCGCGCGGTCCGCGATGACTTCCTGCCCTTCGTGGGCACGGGCGAGAACCGCTTTATCGGCGGCGTCGCGGAAAAATACGGCGTCGCGATCGATATAGAGAGCGACAAGGCTCGGACCTACGATATCTATTTCGAGCTGATACGTGGCAGGCTGAGGGAGCTTCCGGGTGCCGTCGCCTTCGTGCGCGAATGCCGCGGTCGGGGGCTCAAGACGGCGATCGCGACGAGCGCCGACAGGCGCAAGCTAGAGGCCAACCTGCGCGAGATAGGCCTTGCGGACGCGGACTTCGACGCTTCGGTCGATGGCCTGGAAGTGGAGCGCAAGAAGCCTTTTCCGGATATTTACCTCGAAGCCGCGAGGCGCCTCGGCCTATGCCCGGAACGCTGCCTCGTCGTCGAGGACGCGGTCTCCGGCGTCAGGGCGGCCAAGGCCGCGGGCGCCGCCTGCCTCGCACTCGCGGGAAGCTTTGCCGAGGCCGAGCTCCGCGCCGCGGGGGCCGATTATTTCGCGCCCGACCTCTCGAGCATCGACCGGACGGCCGTATTCGGGGCGCTTACAGGATCGCTCCCGGCTTCAGCCTCTGCGCGTTGAGCGCGCCGAGCCTTGTGCCCTCGGCCACCGCCTCGTCCAGGCTCTCTCCATCCATCAGCGCCGCGGCGAGCCCCGCCATGAAAGAGTCGCCGGAGCCTATGGGGTTGAGGGCGTCTACGCGTTTCGTCTGGCACTCGCGGATGCCCTGGCCGTCCCAGAACCAGGTCGGCCTCGGCCCGCGCGTGACGACGAGCTTCGTCCCGTAGCGTTCCGCGTACTCGCGCCCGGTCGAGGCGACGAAGTCGCGCAACGCGCCTTCGTCTTCGCCCTTCCCCGAGCGCAAAGCCTCGCCTCGTTCGGGCGCAAGGCTCTGCAGGAGCTCCTCGAGGTTGGGCTTCGCGACGAGGGGCCGCAGAGGCAGGCATGCCGCGAGGTCCTTTCCCTTCATGTCCAGGAAGACAGGCTTGCCCGCCTGGGCCGCGAGGCGAACCATCCGCGGGAACATATCGTCGGGGAAGCCGGCCGCCTTGGTGCCCGAGAAGATCAAGGCGTCGAACTCGGAAAGGGCGGCCTCGTACTCGGCGAGGACGCGCTCGGCCGTGCCCGGACCTACGGGCCTGGCCTCCTCGACGAGCTCGGTGGCGCTCCCTTCGGAGCGGTCTATCACCGTGGTGCAGACCCGTATCTCGGAGTTCGATTGCGCCCAGCGCAGGGCGACGCCATCGGCCTCGCACATCGCGAGGAACCAACTGCGCGTGGGGCCGCCGAGCTGCGTCAAATGGGCCGCCTCGCGCCCTATCTGGCCGAGTACTCGGGCCACGTTGACTCCCTTGCCCGAGGCGTCGACCCTGTGTTCGGAAGTCCTGTTGACCTCGCCCTTGGCGAGGCGCTCGAAGACCAAGGTGTTCTGAATTACGGGGTTGAGGCATACCGTGAGAAATCTCGTCGATGACATGCCGCGATACTACTTCTACGGCAATTATCATGTATACCGTCCATGACGAGGGCACGAAGCAGGGGCGGTCTATTGTCCTGCGACGGGAAACAGAAGCTTCTGGTTTTCGGGCTCGAACATGTTGGCCTGGTCGACATCGACGGAACCCGTGTTCGTGAAACGCTCGCTTCGCCTCCCGGATAGCAGCTCGCGGACAGTCTGCATCGAGAGGTATCCCATATTAAAGGGTTTCTGGACTATCGCGTCCCGTATCACGCCCTGTTCTATGAGCCTCATGACTTCGGGAGAGTTGTCGAAACCGACGAGGACGACTTTGTCCTCCCTGCCGGACTCGAAGAGGGCGCGGGCGGCGCCGAGGATGGTGGGCAGGTTGAGCGCGGCGATCCCCGCGAGGGCGCTCTCCGTCGCGAGGATCTCCTTCGCCTGGCGGTAGGCGATCTGCTCTTCGGAGGAGCTGTAGCTCGTCCCGACGATGACCGCCTTGTCGCCTAGGGCCGCGCGGAGGCCCGACTCGCGGCCTATCGCGGTCGAGCTGCCCTGTACGTAGCTCATCACCGCCACTCTCTGCCCCGCCGCGCGCGAAACTGAGTACAGGCGGCGAAGAAGGGCGGCGCCGCATTTTTGTCCGGCCTCGAAATTATCCGTCCCTATCTTGGCGTCCGCGTCCTCGGACTCGATGAATGAATCGACGCATACGACCTTGATGCCTTTTGCCTTCGCCTCGCGCACCGGCTCGACTAAGCGGTGAAAATCGGATGCGGCGAGAACGATGGCCGCGGGCCTCTCGTCGATGGCGTTACGCAGTATCTGTATCTGCTCATCGACATAGATCTCGTCGCGCGGCGCGCGTATCGAGACCTCGAGGCCGAAGTCCTGGGCGCCCGACTCGATGCCCTCGCTGACCGCCGCCCAAAAAGCGTTGGCGCTGCCCGAGGTTTTGAAGATCGCGATGACCTTGCCCTTTCCAAGCGCGGGGCCGGAGTCTTTTCGGTAGGCTATCGTGACGACGAGGGCCGCGACCAGGGCCAGCGCCAGCATGGCAAGGATGCTGCGGTTCTTCACGGCTCGACCTCCTCTACGAGGGGTATTCTGAGGATCGCGGTCGTGCCGACGCCGGGCGTCGATTCGAAGCTTAAGCCGTACTCGCTCCCGAAATAGAGCGCGATCCTCTCCTGAACATTGTGTACGCCCACGCCTCCGAAGGAAGGGCCCGTTTCCTCGGGGGCGTATCGATCGGGGCGCGCGTCGTAGTCCGCGGGCGCGGAGAGGGAGCGCCGCAGCGCGTCGAGGCGGTCCGCGTCCATGCCGACGCCGTCGTCGCTGACGCGGATGAGCATGGTCTCGCCCTCCCTTTCGCCGTAGACCCGCACGACCCCCGGCGATTCCTTGTTCTTGATGCCGTGGTAGATCGCGTTCTCGACTATGGGTTGAACGAGAAGCTTCAATATTCGATAGCCGTAGAGCTCGGGCTGGAAAGACACTTCATAGTCCAGCTTGTCCTTGTAGCGTATCTTCTGGATCGAGAGATAGGTCTCGAGGTAGTCGATCTCGGTGCGGATCGTGATGATCTCCGAGCCCCGGCTTATCCCGAGGCGAAAGAAGCGGGCAAGGCTGGACGTGACGTCGATAGCCCTCTCGTTCTCCCCGAGCTCCACCATCCAGATGATCGAGTCGAGGGTGTTGTAGAGGAAGTGGGGATTGATCTGAGCCTGGAGGGCGCGAAGCTCGAGAAGGCGCTTCTGCTCGGAATCCTTGCGGTTCTGCTCGATGAGATCGCGCACCTTCTTGACGGCGATGTCGCAGTCGCGCGCGAGCTGGTACACCTCGTTCGAGCACTCGACGGTGATGTCCATGTCGAAGTTGCCCTTCTCCACTTCCTGCATCGAGCGCCGGAGAACCTCGATAGGGCGCGAAATGCGCACCGAGACGAAGGAGGATACGAAGACGGAGACCGCGAAGCAGAGAATCGCCAGAAGCATGAAGGTATATATGGCGCGCTGCGATCCCGCGAGCAGCTCCGAGAGATAGGACACGACTACGATGATCCAGCCCGTGCGCTCCGAGGGTTTGGCGGTATAGAGGATATCGCGTCCATCGACCTTGGACGTAAGGAAGCCCGCGCGCAGGGCGAGAAGCTCGCTTATGCGCTCGGTCTTGAGGTTGCTGTACACGAGTTGCTGGCGGGGGTGGTATACGATATCGCCCGACGCGCCCAGGATAAAGACGTAGCCCGACGAACCGAGCTGTATGTCCTTGCAGAGATCCTCGATGATGGCGTAGTTGAGGTCGACCTGTATGTATCCGATGGCCGAGCCGTCCTCGCCTCTGACCTCGCGGACGAGGGAGATGACCCAGGGGTAGCGCCCATCGACCATGTTCTCGACGTGAGCCGAGGATACGAAGGGCTTATCGCCTTTCCCCGCCGCCGCGACGCCGGTCGAGGCGAAGCGGCCGAAATCGTAGTCGGGGTTGACCCCCTCGCCGGGCGAGGAGGCGATTACGTAGGCGGGGAGGATTTTGGGGGCGTCGCCGTCGTCGCCGGCTCGTCCCGGCACGAGGAAAACCCCGTCGATGTCCTTGCGCACCTTGCGTATCGAACCCAGGAATTGCTCGATCCTGGCCCTGTCCCGCGCGGCGCTCGCGGCCGGCGCGCCCATATAGGCGCGAACGTCCTCGTCCTCCATCACGACGAGGGCGATGTCGTTCATGTACATTATATAGTTGTCCACGATCCTGGACAGCTGCGCCGCAAACTGCATGGTGCTCTGCTCGGCCGAGTCCACGAGGGTTTTTCGGAAGAAATTGAGCGATACCGAGCCGAGAAGGACTATCGTCATGATCACTATCAGGGCGAAGGCGCGGACAAGGGTCGTTTGGATGCGGTGTATCTTCATCGCTTCGTCCCCAGCGACTTTCGATATTCGGAGGGCGTCATGCCGCTGCGCTTTTTAAAGAGCGAGGCGAAGTAGCGGGCGTCGGGATAGCCGACGGACTCGGCCACCTCGTATCCCATCATGTCGCTCGACGCCAGGAGCTCCTTCGCGCGCTCGACGCGATAGTCGGACAGGTAGTCGACGAAGGATGTGTCGAGCTTGCGGCGCAGGAGCTTGGACAGGTAACTCTCGCTTATGGACAGGCGTTCGGCGACCTTGCCGATCGACAGTCCCTTGTCCGCGTAGTGCCGCGCTATGCATTCCTTGAAGTCCAGGATCTTCCACTCCGGTTCGTGGAGGCTGCTCGCCTCGAGCGCGCCGGCGGCCACTTCGGAAAGGCGGACTAAGGCCGAGGCTATGGTCTCGGGCCTGTCCAAACCTTCGGCGAAGCGGTAGTAGTCGTTGGCGAGCTTGTTCGACAGGACCGTAGACGAGACGCCGAGACCGGCGAGCTCGTCGTGGGCGCGCGAGAAGAGAGCCAGCACTTCGTAGCGCACGCGCTGCGGGGAGAGGTCGGCCGCGGCCAGGCCCTCGACGTAGGAGCGCGCAAGCTCGCCCACTCGGCCGACCGCGCCGGTCCTGACGCCGAGGAGCAGCCTCTCCTCTCGGGAACGGAGCTCTCCTATCGCCTCCCTGTTCTCGCTGGGCTGCGTGTAGACGAAAGGCTCGGTAGGCTCGCGGACGAGGCGGTAGGAGAGGGCGGCGGCGGCCTCCGCGTAGGCGCGCGGCGCGTCTATCCATTCGGCGTAGGCGCGGCTTACGCCGACGCGGAGGCCGGGACCGCCGTCCCCGAGGAGGGCGGCCGCGGCCGCGACCGCCGCCGCGCGGCAGCGGTCGAGGCCCCGCTCGAAGATCAGGGCCGCGCCTTGACCGTCGGAGGGAAAGAAAGCCGCCGAGCGTCGGGCCTGGCGGAGGGCCTTCGCGAGACGGGCGCGAATGTCGCCCGGCGGGGAGGTCCCTCCAGCGTCGAGCCCCGCTTGGGCCTTGTCCTCGTATCCGACCTCGTCGCGCTCGGCTACGACGGAGGCGCAGGCCATGGCGGCCGGATCGAAGCCGATGATCGCCTCGGCCTCGGCGGCGGCGGGAGGAGCGCTCGAACCGCCGGACACAAACTCCGCGAGGCGTCGTTCGCGCAGAAGGTCGCCCGACAAATCGGCCTTCTCCTTCAGGGCGATCTCGTCGTCGCGGGAGCGGCGGTCGGCGTCGAGTTTGGCTTTGATCTTGGCGAGGAGGGCGGAAAGGTCGCGCGAGGATACGGGCTTGAGCACGTAGTCGAATACATTGTTGCGTATCGCGGCTTGGGCATAGCCGAATTCGTCATAACCCGAGAGTATCACGACGACGATCTCGGGGTGCCTCTCCATCACGCGCGCCGCCACGGAAATGCCGTCGGCGTGCGGCATATGGATGTCTGTCATGACGATATCGGGGGCGAGTTCGTCTATGGCGCTGATCGCGTCGCGGCCGTTCTCGCAGGGAGGGAGGAACTCGAAGCCCTGGCCCGTCCAATCGATTTTGGTTTCGAAACCGCGGCGGACTATTTCCTCGTCGTCCACCATCAGGAAACGGTACATAGAGCCAGTATAGCATGGTTGCATTATCCTGATCGTGCTATACTCGAGGCCGCCTTAGCCCATCCGCTAAAATTACACTGCCTGTGCCGGGAATCATACATTCAGTGCTGGATTTTCAATTCCGGGTTTTCGGATACCGGCTCTATACTAAGCGCAACGAGGCGTCAAGACATGTCCGAAACGATACTGAAGGTTGAACAAGTCTCAAAAAGGTTTCCGGGAGTCCAGGCCTTGGATAAAGTCTCTTTCGAGCTATATAAGGGCGAGGTTCATGCCCTCGTCGGCGAGAACGGGGCCGGCAAGTCGACCCTCATGAAGATCTTGAGCGGCGTCTACCGCCCCGACGAGGGCGCGATCGCCTATAAGGGCAAAGAAGTCCATTTCCAGAACTCCCGCGAGTCGAGCGCGGCAGGAATCGGGATCATCTACCAGGAGCTCAACCTGGTTCCGCACCTTACCGTTGCCCAGAACATCTACATCGGTCGCGAGCCCCGCACTTGGCTGGGCTACATCGACGACAAGAAGATGAACGCCGACTCCACCAAGATACTAAAAATGCTCAACCTCGACATCGACCCGGCGACGAGGCTCAACAAGCTGTCCATCTCCAAACAGCAGATGGTCGAGATAGCGAAGGCCCTGTCCAAAGACTCCGAAGTCCTCATCATGGACGAGCCGACGAGCGCCCTCACCGAGTCCGAGATCGACGAGCTGTTCAAGGTCATCCACAGCCTCCGCGACCGCGGCGTCGGCATCATCTACATCTCGCACCGCCTCGACGAGCTCAAGCATATCGTGGACAGGATCACGATCTTCCGCGACGGCCATTACATAACGACGAGCGAGTATGCCTCCATTTCCATGGAGGAGATCATCAACAAGATGGTCGGCCGCAAGCTGGAAAACATGTTCCCCGAGCGTCATAACGTGCCGACCCAGAAGAAGCTCCTCGAGGTTCGGCACATCGTCCACGGCAGCATCCTCAAGGACATTTCCTTCGATCTCTACGAAGGCGAGATCCTGGGCATCGCGGGCCTGATGGGCGCCGGCCGCTCCGAACTCGCCCGGGCCATTTTCGGCGCCGATCCCATCACCTCCGGCGAGATCATCAGGGACGGCAAGAGGCTTAAGATCCGTTCCCCCTCCGACGCGATCAAGAACGGCATCGCCTATCTTTCCGAGAATCGCAAGGAAGAGGGGCTGGCCGTCAAGATGCGGCTGGATCAGAACGTCACGATGGCCAATATGGCCGAGGTTTCGAAGAGCTTTGGGATCATCTCGACCGCCCAAGAGCTCAAGGCCACAAAGACCTATGTCGACGAATTGCATATCCGCACTCCCAGCCTCATGCAGGTCATCAATAACCTGTCGGGCGGAAACCAACAGAAGGTCGTCGTCGCCAAGTGGCTATTCCGCGATTCTCGCATACTCATCTTCGACGAGCCGACGCGGGGCATCGACGTCGGCGCCAAGTACGCGATCTACGAATTGATCGAAAGGCTCGCCAGCAGGGGCGTAGGCGTTATAGTGATTTCGTCGGAGCTGCCCGAGATCATAGGCATGACCGACCGGGTCCTGGTTCTGCACGAGGGAAGCTTGATGGCTACCCTGCGCACGAAGGACACTACTCAGGAAGAGATACTGAATTACGCGGCGGGCCTGAACGCGCAGCCCGCACATTCGAATCGCTAACAAAGGAAGAACGACGATGGACAACGCGACTTTGCAGCCTGCATCCACAGAAGCGAAGGCCAAAATTCCGGCGATCCGCCGAGGCGTCAAAATATCGCTCGACAAGCTAGTCATCTTTGGGGCTTTTGTCCTCCTCTTCGCCTTGTTCTCCGTGACGGCGAGGAATTTTTTTACGCTGCGAAACACCCTTACCCTCGCCTTGCAAACGAGCACGATCACCCTCATGGGCATCGGCGTCACCTTCACGATAATCACCGGCGGCATCGATCTTTCCATCGGATCGGTCGTGGCCCTGACCGGTACTATCGCCGTCATGGCGGCCAACGTCGGCATACCGATCTGGATGTCCATGGTCTTGGGCCTTCTTACCGGCGTACTGTGCGGGCTTTGCAGCGGCCTCCTCATCACGGGGCTCAAACTGCCTCCCTTCATCGCGACCCTTGGCATGATGATGGTCGTGCGGGGCGTGGTGCTCACGATCACGAACGCGATGTCCAAGCCCGCTCCCGACGCCTTCGGAGACTTGGGGAACGACACGCTGTTCAGGATCAATCAGCAATTCCCGGGCATCGCCTACCCGGTATTCATCATGATACTCGCCGCGATCATCTTCGGCTTCTTCCTCAGGAAGACCCGTATGGGCAGGTACACCTACGCAGTCGGCTCCAACGAGGAAGCCTCGCGCCTTTCCGGCATCAAGGTCTCGCGGGTCAAGCTCGTCGCCTATATGATTTCCGGATTCTGCGCGGCCCTCACCGGGATAATCCTCGCATCGCGCATGGTCACCTCCCAGCCCAACGGCGGAATGAGCTACGAGCTCAATGCGATCGCGTCATCGGTAATCGGCGGCACGAGCCTCATGGGCGGCATCGGAACGATTGCCGGCGCGGTGGTCGGTTCCTTTATCATCGGCGTCCTCGGCGTCGGCCTCACGATGCAGGGCGCCTCCTACTTCGTGCAGCAGATCGCCATCGGCCTGGTAGTGATCGGCTCCGTCGCCGTCGACCAGCTTCGCTACAAGAAGAAATAGCCTACATTAGGAATCAGCGGTCCTTGGGACCGTTAAGTCTTTGAGGAGGTTTGCATGAAAAAGGTACTCACTGTCGTTCTCGCCCTCGCGTTCATGTCCATGCTCGCGTTCGGGCAGGAAGTCGCCGTCATCGTAAAGACCGGCAACTCCAGCTTCTGGCAGAATGTTCAGACCGGCTGCTTCGACGCTCAGAAAGAGCTAAAGAAGACCACGGCGAAGTTCTCCGTAACCTTCCTCGGGCCCCAATCCGAGTCGAACGTGAACGAAGAGATCAACATCGTCGAGTCCGCCATCGACCGCGGCGTCAAGGCCATCGTGCTCGCGCCCTCCGATACCACCGCCCTCATCCCGGCCGTCAAGAAGGCCAAGGCCGCGGGGATCAAGGTCATCATCATCGACTCCAAACTCGACGGCCCCGCCTCCCAGTACGACGCCTTCCTCGCGACCGATAACGACGCCGCGGGCCGCGCCTGCGCCAAGGAAATGATCGCCCGAGTCAAGGCCGCTACCGGCTCTGACAGCGGCAAGATCGCCATCGAGTCCTACGTAGCGGGCGTCGGCTCCGAAGTCGGCCGCGTCGGCGGGTTCAAGGATTACATCGCCAAGAACTCCAAGCTCCAGGTTGTCACGACCCAGTATTCCCAGTCCGACCAGGTCCAGGCCCTCAACCAGGTGACCAACATCCTGTCGTCCAACACCGACCTCGTCGGCATCTTCGGCGCGAACGAGCCCTCGGCCGTCGGCATGGGCCGCGCCATCGCCCAGGCCGGACTCGCTGGCAAGATCGTCGCAATCGGCTTCGACGGCAACGGCGTCCTCCAGAACTTCGTAAAAGACGGCACCATTCAGGCTATCTGCGTCCAGAGCTCCTACAACATGGGCTACCTCGGCGTCAAGACTGCCTACGATGCCTCGGTTGGCAAGAAGAAAGTCGCCGCCTATGTAGACACCGGTTTCCTTCTAGTGACCAAGGACAACATCGATACCACGCCCGCGAAGAACGTTCTCTACTGAGTTAGTTTTACGCGGCGGGCCGCCTCCGTCTTCGGACTGGGGCGGCTTTTTTGTGCTCTATTATGACAAAATCGTCAATTGATGTTTTGGACTTTGGGTCCTAAAATATAGGATATCGGAGGGCTCATGAAGATAAGCGCTCGTCTCTATTTGCTCATGGCGATCGCTATCGTCGGCTTTCTGGCGATCTTCTTCGAGAGCTTCTCCACTTCAAGCCAAATTTCCGCCCTAAATGCGCTGCAGAAGCGATGCCTCGACCTTAGGGGACAGCTTTACCGCTTCGACTCCGTATCCAAGGACCTCCTCATCTCGAGCAATTTTGAGGCGAACATCAAGATTTGGAACGAGCTCTACGGCTCTTCGGATGCGGCGATGAAGGCTATTGTCACATCGAAGACCCTAGCCTCGCTCGCATCGACGAAAGAGGAGAAAACCGCCGTCAAATCGCTCGCCAACCTCTGGGCCCTCGCCAAGGACAACTTGGACCTGATACAGCAACAAGCCGGGATCGTACTGGCCGCCCACCCGGTCTTGACGGTGAATCGCGGCATAATCGGGACGCCTATGGAGGATACGGCGACCGAGGAGCTTAGGCTCAACAATAGCGTCATCATCTCCACGGAGTACTTCAAGACCAATTTCAACGACGCCTTCGGGATAGTGCTGGCTTTCATCGACAAAAAAATCGCGGAGCGCTCAAGTGCGCTATCGCTGCTTTCGGCCGCGATAACCCTCGCCTTCTCCATCGCCATCGTCGTCCAGCTCGTGCTCTTCGCCTTGACTCTTCGCCGGAGCATTTCGGGCCTCGGGGGCTCTATGAAGCGATACGGAAGCGGCGATTTCACCGCGCGCGAGCGCGTTGGGGGAAATGACGAGTTTGGCAGCATTTCCGAGCAGCTCAACGATATGGTCGGAAGTTTCTCCGAGGTCATCGCCCAGATAAAGGTGACCACCCGCGGCGCGGGCCGGATGAAGACCGAAGTCGAGGCGGCATCGCTAGAATCGGCGGCAGGCGCCACGGAGATGGCCGGCAATATAGGATCGATCGTGCATCAGATCGAGGCCGTCACCTCCAACCTCTCTCGCTCGGCCCAGGCTACGGGCGAGATATCGTCCAGCATCCAAAGGCTGACCGAAGACATCGCCAGGCAGACCGCCTCCGTGGATCAAACCTCCGTAGCGAGCGAGGAGATGAGCGCGTCCATCAATAAGGTGTCGGACATCTCGGGAAAGCGCGAACAGGCCGCGCTCGCGCTCAAAGATATGACGGAAAAAGAGGTTTCGAGGTTCGAATCCCTTACTTCCCTCATCACGGACAACACCCGCGATATCGAGAAGATCAACGAGATCATCGGGATCATCGACGGTATCGCAGGGCAGACTAACCTGCTGGCGATGAACGCGGCCATAGAGGCCGCCCATGCCGGCGAGGCGGGGAAAGGATTTGCGGTCGTCTCGGACGAAATCAGGAAACTGGCCGAATCGACTAACGAGAATTCCAAGATGATCAAGGAAACGGTAACGACGGTTTCGACTCGAATCTACAAAATCGGCGAAGACAGCATGGCAAGCCGCAAGTCCTTCGAATCGATCCGGAAAGAGGCCGAGGTCTCCAGCTCGACGATGGCCGAAGTATCCCGGTCGATGGCCGAGCTGGCTCAAACTTCCTCCGAAATGTCGCGGACTATGATCGAGATGACCCAGACCGCGTCGGCGATAGAAATCGAGTCGAAGGAGATCTCTAAGAATACCGGCCAGGTAAACGAGGCGATATCCAAGATAGAAAGGCTCGGATCCGAGCTTCGCAATGGCATCCTCGAGATAAAGCTGGAGTCGGAGAGACTAAGCGGGAACATGTCGCAGATCCGTGATTTAAACGTGCAGAATTCCAATTCTATCAATGAGTTGACATCTAAGATCGAAGTTTTCAAGACCGAATAGAGAGGAGAAAAGCCTCGACAAGACCTGGGCTTTTTCGTAATGTAATCGTTTGCAGGAGGCTGGATCATGCTTATCGGAATTGCGCCTTGTATTTCGGCCGAGCTTCTTTCGGCTTTATACCGGATGGGACATGGCGATGAAATTCTTCTCGCTGACGCCTTCTATCCCGGGGATAGCTGCAACGCGCGGGTACTGCGCGCTGACGGGATTCGCATTCCCGCCCTCCTCGATGGCATCCTCTCCCTCATGAACCTGGATTCCTATGTCGATGCTCCGGTGATGATGATGGCCCCCGTTCCGGGCGATGAGCTCGACGCTTCGGTCGAGGCGGCCTATCGCGCCCAGATCGACAGGCATTGGCCTAAGACGCCCGCCATCGAGCGCATCGAGCGCTTCGCTTTCTATGAGCGCAGCAAAAAGGCCTTTGCCATCGTGATGACGGGCGAGACGGTTAAATACGGGAATGTCATTCTTAAGAAGGGCGTCATCCCTGTCGGGAAATGAGGGCCGATCCGAGCGGCTTAAGGCGCGTCGGCGCCCGCCGCGGAGGGAGCGGCTTTTTGGAGCGCGTCGATGATGCCGTTCGACGGATCGACGGTGAATACATAGGTCTTCTCGCCGCTTTCGCCTCGGGCGACTATGGAAAAACGCGGGAAAGCGGGGCCGAAGAGCCGCGTAAAGATATCTCGCTTCGGCGCATGCACGGCCGAGATATCGCCGCGAGCGATGACGATATCGACGAGCTTCTCTTCTTCGCCGGATTTATCGAAGCGCTTGAACAGGGACAGCATCCAGTTTTCGTTGGGCATAGTCTTGAATCGGAAGGATTTATCCGTCAGGACCACGAGGCCCCAGAGGCCGCGGCCTTCCGGCGTCGAGGAGCCATCGGGGACGCGGAACCATTCGCCGATGCTGCGCGCCTCGACTTTCTCGCCGGTTTCATTCTCGAAAGCCTGCCAGAATTTCGCCGCTTGGTCAGCCATGGCTCTGCCTCCTCGATCGCCGCGAGTATACCCGCTCGCGGCGCCCTTTGCCAGCTCTCTGGCGCCGGGCCTTGGGCGCGACCTTGATACGGCACGATACGCGTTAAGCGATACCAGATTTTATCGGGAGGCGGATTATGGCAGACGTTTCAGGCATGAAAGTTCAGGCACCGACAATGAGGCTGAAGGGCGGATTGCCCAAGATCGGCATAAGGCCGACTATCGACGGCCGCTTAGGCGGTGTCCGCGAGTCTCTCGAGGCGCCGACCATGGCCATGGCCAAGGCCGCGGCCAAGCTCATCACGGGCGCGCTCAGGCATCCGAGCGGCCACGCGGTCGAGTGCGTCATCGCGGATTCCTGCATCGGCGGCGTAGCCGAGGCCGCGGCCTGCGCCGATAAGTTCGCCCGCGAAGGCGTGGCGGCGACCCTTACCGTGACGCCCTGCTGGTGCTACGGCTCCGAGACCATGGACATGGATCCGCTTACGATCAAGGCTGTGTGGGGCTTCAACGGCACCGACAGGCCGGGCGCGGTCTACCTCGCGGCCGTCCTCGCAGCCCATAGCCAGAAGGGCCTCCCTGCCTTCGGGATCTACGGCCTCGACGTGCAGGACCTCAAGGATACCGAGACCATCCCGGCCGACGTCGCCGACAAGATACTCCGCTTCGCGCGCGCCGGCCTCGCGGCGGCGTGGATGCGCGGCAAGTCCTATCTCTCCATCGGCTCCGTCTCGATGGGTATCGGCGGCTCCATCGTCGATCCGGACTTCTTCCAGGACTACCTCGGCATGCGCAACGAGTCGGTCGACATGAGCGAGCTCGTGCGCCGCTTCGAGGAGAAGATCTACTCCGATGCCGAATACAGGCGCGCCATCGAGTGGGTCAAGGCCAACTGCAAGGAAGGAGCGGACAACAACCCGCCCGCCGTCCAGCACTCGCGCGAGCGCAAGGACAAGGCCTGGGCCATGAGCGTAAAGATGGCGATGATCGTCCGCGACCTCATGGTCGGCAACCCCGACCTCAAGCGCAAGGGACTCGTCGAGGAATCCCTCGGCCACAACGCCATACTCGCGGGCTTCCAGGGCCAGCGCGCGTGGACCGACCACTTCCCCAACGGCGACTTCATGGAGACCATCCTCAACTCGAGCTTCGACTGGAACGGCATCCGAGAGCCCTATGTCGTCGCCACCGAGAACGACGCCCTCAACGGCGTCGCGATGCTCTTCGGCCACCTGCTTACCGGAACCTCGCAGATCTTCTCCGACGTGCGCACCTACTGGAGCCCCGATGCCGTCGAGCGCGTCACCGGATGGAAACCGACGGGCGACACGGCAGGCGGCTTCATCCATCTCATCAACTCGGGCGCGACCACGATGGACGGCACCGGCAAGCAGCGCAAGGACGGCAAGAGCGCGATGAAGCCCTACTGGGAGATCACGAGCCAGGAGGCCGGCGCCTGTCTCGACGCAACGAGCTGGCGCTACGCCTCGCTCGGCTACTTCAGGGGCGGCGGCTACTCCTCGGACTTCCTCACCGAGGGCGGCATGAGCGTCACCATGAGCCGCGTCAACCTCGTAAAGGGCCTCGGCCCCGTCCTCCAGATCGCGGAGGGCGTTACCGCCACGCTGCCCGCCGAGGTCAACGAGAAGCTGGACCTGCGCACCGATCCCACCTGGCCGACCACCTGGTTCGTCCCGAGGCTCACCGGGAAGGGCCCCTTCAAGGACGTCTACTCCGTGATGGCCGCCTGGGGCGCCAACCACGGCGCGATAAGCTTCGGCCACATCGGGGCCGACCTAATCAGCCTGGCCTCGATGCTGCGCATTCCCGTCTGCATGCATAACGTGAATGCCGCCTCGATCTTCAGGCCGAGCTACTGGAACGCGATGGGCATGGAGGGCGAGAGCGCAGACTATCGCGCTTGCCAGGCGCTGGGGCCGCTGTACGGGAGAAAATAAGCCATCGGCCGGACCGAAGATATTGACAATGCCATCTAAAAAAATGATATTCTGAATATAAGGAGTTGTCTATGTTAAATCTCCAGGTTTTCGTACTTCCCCTGATCGTTGTCGCGGTCGTCAATTTTTTCCTGAGCTGGATATGGTACTCGCCCATTCTCTTCATGAAGCCCTGGGCCACGGCCCTCGGCACCTACGGCAAGAAAGAGATGACCGAAGCCGAGAAGAAGGCCATGCCCTTTCTCTTTCTGAGCGGCCTCATCGCTTCATTCATCCTGTCCTACGGACTGCAGGTCCTCGTGCATAGCGTGGGAGCCAAGGATTTCCTCGGAGGCCTGTTAGTCGGCATCGCCGCTTGGGCGACATTCGCGCTCACCCACAGCCTCAGCACGCTATGGGAAGGACGAAAGCCCATCGTCCTGGTGATCAACAACGGCCTCTACCTGTTGACCTACGCGCTGTTCGGAGCTCTGGTCGCCGTTTGGCGCTGAGGTTCGAGATGACCGAGGCCGGCTTTTCTTCTATCGACGAGTACATACAAAGCTGTCCCGAGAGCGTGCGCAAGATGCTTCAGGACATCCGGGCGACTATCCATAATGCGGTGCCCGAAGCCGAGGAGACTATAAGCTACTCAATGCCCGCTTTCAGATTGAAAGGGCTGTTGCTGTATTTTTCAGCATGCAAGAGCCACATCGGCGTATACCCCACATCGAGCGGGATCGAGGCCTTTAAGCCCGAGCTGGCCTCTTTCAAGCATGCGAAGGGTTCGGTGCAGTTCCCCCTGGATCGGCCCATGCCCCTGGACCTGATAGCCAAGATCGCGAAATTCCGGGCCAAAGAGGATCTTGGGAATTTCCTGAGGAAGAAGGCCGCCAAAGAGGGGAAAGGCTAGTTACCCTTTGGGCCGTCGAGCGTGTCGGCTCCGGCAAGGTCCGGAAAGATGCGAATCCACAGGGCGACTACGGCGAGGGTGCCGATTCCCCCTATGAGGACGGCGGGCACGGTCCCGAACCACGAGGCGGTCAGTCCCGACTCGAATTCCCCAAGCTGGTTCGAGGTGCCGATGAACATGGAGTTCACGGCGCTCACTCTTCCGCGCATCTCGTCCGGAGTCTGCAGCTGGACGAGGGACTGCCTGACCACGACGCTGATGACGTCGGCTGCGCCGAGAACGACGAGGGCGCAGAGCGATAGGACGAAGGAAGCCGATACCGCGAAGGTTATGGTCGCTAGGCCGAAGATGGCCACGGCGATGAACATCGTCCGCCCGACTTTCCGCTTAAGGGGCCTGCGCGCCAGGAAGAGCGACATGGCCAGGGCGCCTAAGGCCGGGGCCGCGCGCAGGAGGCCCAGGCCCAAGGATCCGGTGAAGAGAATGTCCTTGGCGTAGATCGGCAGCAGGGCCGTGGCTCCGCCTAGGAGGACGGCGAAGAGGTCGAGCGAGATCGCGCCGAGTATGATCTGCCTGTCGCGGATAAAGGCCAGCCCGGCGAAGACCGACTTGAGCGTGACGGCCTCGCGCCGCGGCGGCCTATGATCGATTTTAATCATAGAGACGAGGATGCTCGAGCCCAGGAAAAGAAGGGCGGCGGCGGCGTAATCGCTTGTAGGGCTGATCGCGTACAGCAGGCCGCCGAGGGCCGGTCCGACGATGGTCGCGACCTGCATCGCCGAGGCCGACCAGGCGGCGGCCCGCGGAAAGGAATCGTGTGTCACCAAGGCCGGCATGAGGGACGCCATGGAAGGCCCCTCGAAGGCCCGAGCCGCCCCGACGGCCGATACGATGAGGAGGATGCTCGCCTTATCGAGCTTGCCGGCGAGATTGGCCGCCGCGAGGAGGGCAGTCGCCAGGGCCTCGACGATCTGGCAGGCGCGGGCAATGCCGCGCCGGTCGTACCTGTCGGCGGCGTGGCCGACCGCGAGGGTGAGGACGAACATGGGCAGGAACTGCGCGAGGCCGACGAGGCCGAGGTAAAAGGCGCTTCCCGTTATCGCGTACATCTGCCATCCGACGGCGACCGTTAGGATCTGAAAAGCCACGGTGGCCGCGACGCGCGCGGACAAAAAAAAGACGAAGGGCGTCTCGAGGAAGAGGGAGGATTCGAAGGGCGCGGCAGGAAGGATCGGCTTCATCATCGAGGCCAATGCTTATATCATGCCGCGCCGATAATGGCGAGGCTCGATTGCCTCTACTCCATCGGGACCATGAAGGCGAAGAAAATGGTTTTCTTCTTTGCATCGGAGTTGACGAGAAGGCCGAAGAAGCCTTCGAACTTGGCGTCGGCTTAGGTCGTATGGCTATCCTTCACATACTTTAAGAACTCCCCGTAGCCCTCTTTTTCCATGTCCTCCTCGGGCAGGAAGCGGAGAGCGGCGGAATCCATGCAATAGCGCCTGAGCGTCGGCGCCGAGCCCGCCGTCGCGCTCAGGTCGTCGAAGACGTGGCCTAGGTGGGAGTCGGCCAGCCGACTCTTCGCCTCGATGCGCAGCATGCCGTGGCCGAGGTCGCGCTTTTCCACCACGTTAGCCGGAATCATGGGCCGAGTGAAGCTGGGCCAGCCCGTGCGCGAATCGAACTTGTCCTTGGACGAGAAGAGGGGCTCGCCCGAGACGATATCGACGTAGATGCCGGCCCTGTGCTCGTTCCAGTATTCGTTATCGAAGGCGGGTTCGGTCCCCTCGGCTTGAGTCACCTCGAATTGCAGAGGGGTGAGCAGCTTCCTTAGGGTCGCCTCGTCGGGCTTGGTCCATGTCTCGAGTCTCTTGTCGTATTCCATAAAACTAATATACTAATCCGCCATAGCTGGGGTCTACGAGGCCGTGCGACGAGAGCGGCACTTCCCTAGGCCTGTGTACTCGTATAGGCTTTACGCTATGGCAAAGACAAGCATCGCGGCGGCCGCGAAAGAAGGCCGCATCCTCGTTTCCGACGGCGCCTGGGGCACCTTCCTTTTTCGCAAGGGACTTAAGCAGGGGGAGTGCCCCGAACTCTGGTGCGCGGACCATCCCGACGACGTACGCGACATAGCGGCGAGCTACCTTGCCTCAGGCGCGGACATGGTCGAGACGAACAGCTTCGGCGGGACGAGCACCGCTCTCGCGAGGCATGGCTTCGCCGCGAGGGCGGCCGAGCTCAACGAGTCGGCAGCCCGCCTCTCTCGCGAAGCCTTGAGCCGCCGCGGCGCAAAGGGGAGCCAAGCCTGGGTCATCGGCTCGATGGGGCCGACGGGGAAGATGCTCGTCATGGGCGATGTGACGCCCGAGGAGGCTTTCGCCGCTTTCGGCGAGCAGGCCGAGGCCCTCGCGCGAGGCGGCGTCGATGCCCTCTGCATAGAGACGATGAGCGAGGGCGAGGAAGCGGTTATCGCCGTCCGAGCCGCCAAAGAGGCCGCCGGTCTAGAGGTCATCTGCACCTTCACCTTCGACAGAACCGCACAGGGTTATTACCGCACGATGATGGGCCTGTCGCCCGAGAATGCGGCAGCCGCCGCCCTCGACGCGGGAGCCGATATCATAGGCACGAATTGCGGCAACGGCTTCGCGGGCATGATCGATGTGGTGCGGGCCATGCGCCCTTATGCCCGAGGCCTGCCGATCATGGTGCAGGCCAACGCGGGCCTGCCGACCAACATCGACGGCGTCGATGCCTATCCCGAAGGCCCCGAGGACATGGCCGCCCTCGTGCCGAAGCTCCTCGACGCGGGCGCGAATATCGTGGGCGGCTGCTGCGGGACGACCCCCGCGCACATCGCGGCGATCAGGAAGGCGGTCGATGAGTATATGGCCGCGCGCGTTCCCGGCGCGACCGGCTAGGCCGGAGCCGTTTTCAAGGCTTCTTTCCGCAAGAAGATGAACACTACCAGGGCCGCAGCCTCGACCGCCATCGCGAGGCCTATGACCCAGCTTAGCGAGATGTCGTAGAGCAGGCCCATCGCCGCGCTTCCCGCGAAGACGGCGAGGCCGTAGGCGCCGTTGAAAATTCCGTAGCCGGCGCCGCGCTTTTTAAGCGGAGTGATGTCGGCTATCGCGCTCTTCATGATGGTCTCGTGCGTGCCCATCACGATGCCCCATACCACGGCCGCGGCGATGGCCAAAGGCTTGGACGACGAGAAACCGAGGACGGGAATGAGTATGGAAAAGGCGGGAATGATCACGAGGAGGGCGAGGCCGCCTTTCTCGCTCGCCAGACGCTTCTTTAGCCTGTCGTAGCTAATCCCGACTATGAGGGCGGCGAGGCCGTCCACGCCCATCGCGACCGCGTAGAAGAGGGGTATCTCGGCGTCGGAGAGAATGCCCTTCGCCTTAAAATGGAAACCCAATATCGCCCAGCTCGCGAAGCCCAGGGTGGTGACGAAGGTGAAGGCCACATAGAGCCAGAAAGTCTTGGTGAGCTTGTCCGCCTCCGGCGCCATGGGGACTATAGGCTCGAACTTCTCCGGATCGGGCACCCTGAAAAAGGCGAAGAGGAGGACGACCATCAGGATGCCGAAGGGGATCCAGAGCCAGCGATAGGCCGATTGGTAATCGGCGACGCTCGCGTTCGCGCGGCCGGAAATGGCGAAAACCAAAGTGAAGACGAGAGGGCCGAGTATGGCGCCGATCTGGTCCATCGCCTCGTGGAGGCCGAAGCCGAAGCCCGTCCCCACCTGCTTTGTCGCCGTGGAAAGGATCGTGTCCTTGGCGGGCGAGCGTATCGCCTTGCCGACGCGCTCGAGCACGATGAAGAGGGCCGCCGTCTGCCAAACTCCCGTGAGGGCGAGAAGGGGCACTGAGGCGAGGGTCGCGTAACCGACGATCGTGAAGGCCCAGTAGGCCTTGGACCTGTCTGCCCAGAGCCCGGTGACGAGGCGCACGAGGTAGCCGAGCATCTCGGCGAGGCCGGCGACCAGGCCGACGAGGGCAGCGTTGGCGCCGAGCGTCCGAAGGTAGGGGCCGTTGACGCTGCGCGCGCCTTCGTAGACGGTGTCGCTGAAGAGGGAGATGATTCCGAAGACCACGATGAGCTGAATCGCGAGGGCTTTGACGCTCCCTTTCTCTATCCGCATTGCTGCCATATTCCTGGAGCCTAATGCGCGAGGACGATGAGCGGCTAGTACCGCGCTTCTCCGAGTAGTGCTTCCCTTGTCATGCCGATACTATTCAAGTACGAGCTTCACGAGACGCTCGGGCAGGGGGATGGACATGGTTTCTTTGCATAGAGTCGGGTGCGCCGTTTTGGTCATGCTTTCTTGCGCTCTCGGGGCCGCTAGCCAAAGCGCCCCTGCGCCTAGCCTCCTGACTCCCGTCTTCCCCGTTGCGCCGCCTGGCCTCGTCTACGTCGAGGGCGAGGACGCGGTTTCGACTAATATGGCGACGGAGCCGACGCTCAACTACGGCTGTTCGGGCAACAGAGCCCTCCAACTCGCGCGCGCGGGACAGCTGTCTGGCGGGGCCGCCTATTATGCCGAGTATTGCGCCTACGTCGACCGCGCCGGTAGCTACGAGCTCTGGTACGGCGGTACGCCCCCGGGCCCCAAGGATGAGTTCCTTCCGTCTCTCGCCTCGCCCGTCTCCGTCTCTGTAGACGGCGGAACTCCCCGAGAGCTGTTCCGCGAGGATGTCAACGTCATCGAGCGCTACGCCCCTGCCTATTATTGGGTCAAGACCCCCGCCCTGAATCTCGCCCAAGGGGCCCATGTCATACGCTTCGAGGTCTCCGCCAAACGTCGGCTGGACGACCGATATTTCTTCTATCTCGACGCTTTCTTTCTCGCTTCGTCCGAGGCCTTCGATGCTGCGAAAGCGGACAGGAGCGGCTTCCCCTCCCTCTTCCCCAAGAAGCCGAACGATCGTAGCATCGATCACCCCCTTCGCAGCGTCGAGGAATACCAGGCGGAGATCCAATTGAATCCGGCGGAGATAGGCCCCTATTTCGAACTCGCGGACGAGTATTCGCTATCGATGGATTATCTTGACGCGCTGAAAACTCTCGCGAAGGGAGCCGTCGTCGAGCCCAAGAACGCCGACCTGAGGCTCCTCATCGCCAAGAATCGCCTATGGCGCGGAGACGTGAAAGAGGGAATAGAGGCCTATGGGATCTATATTTCCCTCCGTCCCGACGACCTAGGCGCCTATGAAGAGGCGGGGAAGATCGCCGCCTGGTCTAATCGCTTTTCCGATTCGGAATACTTCTATCAAACCGGGCTCGCGGCCTTCCCGGGCAATTCTTCCCTCATGGTCAACTTGGGGCTCTCGCTTCTCTGGGCGAATAGGAGCTCCGACGCGGAGCGCAATTTCGCCGAGGCGGAGCGATTGGCCCTCGTGGATCCCGTGGCCGCCGGCGGTCTCGCCGCGATCTACCGCGACAACGGTTTCCCCGACCGCGCTATCGCCGTTTTCGAAAAAGCCATCGCGGCCTTTCCCGACAATCTAGGTCTCTATCTCGACGAGGAGGCCCTTCTCACCGAGATTGGAAAGACTAAGGCTGAAAATGAGTTGGAGACGCATATCGCGGCCGTTTTCGAACCCTCGCCCGAGCTCGACGCCGCCCTAGCCGCGGCGCGCGCTCGCCGTCAGCTCAAGACCGACCGCATAGCCGATTTCGAGGCGCGCATCGCGGCGAAACCGGAGGACCTCGGCCTCAGGGACGAGCTTACGAGGATATACGCCTGGAACGGCCGCAAGGCCGAGGCCGCGCCCCAACTCGAGTCTATCCTCGCGGCGCGCTTCGCCCGAGCGATAACGGACTCGGACGCGGCCATAGCCGAGGTCTACGCGGCCCAGTTCTCGGCGGCCGTTCTCCGCGTCGATGCCGACGCGCGGCTAGCGGCCCTGGTCGGCCTCCGCGCCAAGGCGCAGGCGGCCCAAGGGGCCGCGGACAAGGCCATGACAGCCCTTCTGGCCAGCGAGAAGGCCGAGGCCTCGGCCGCCGCCGCCGGCAAGAGCGCGCCCTCCTCCGACTCGGCGCGCGCCGCGGCCGGGGAAGCCCTCGCGAAGCTCGCTCCCGCCATCGTCGAGCTCGAGGCCGAGGACGCTCGCGTCTCCATCCTTGCCGACAGGGCCGCGCTCGTCAAAGCCGCCCTGGACGAATCTTCAGCGCGCGATGAGGCGGACGAGAAAGCCTTCAAGGCAGTGATCGCCGGTTTGGGCTGGACCTTCGACACGGCGGCGGCCGCGGCCGAGCTGGCCCTGCCCGCCGCGCGGGGCGAGCAAATAGCCGCCCTCGCCCGGGCGAGGATCCTCGTGACAGCCAAGGATCTCAAAGGCGCCCAAGCCTCCCTCACGGCCGTCTCCATCGACGCCCTCGCTGCGGGACGACTCCAGGCCGAGCTTATAATAGAGTCGCGCCGCGACTATTCCGCGCTTTACAAGGCCGCTATCGCCGCTGATGGCTCGGCATCCGCCGTTCCGGTTGGGTCGTCCGACCTAGCGGCGTCCGACCTTGGGTCGTCCGACCTAGCGTCGGAAAGCCTCCTCGCCGCCGCCCGCGAGCTCGCGGCCGTCGCGTCCGCCGCGGCTCCCGCGCCCGCGCTCGACGCGCCGGCGGAAGAAGCCGACTCGGCCGCCCTCGCTGCCTACGCCGGCTCGCTGCGCGAAGAGTTCGGCCAAGCCATAGCCGCCGACGACCGGGCTAAGAGCGCGGTCGCCGAGGCGCGCGTCATCTGCGCCGCCGTCGTCCAAGGCGCCTCGAGCCTCGAAGACAGGCGCCTTCAGCGCGCCTGGTATGCCTTCGAATCGGGCGCCCTCGACCTTCGCTCGGAACTGGGTTCCTATTACGACGGCCTCGGCCTGCCTGAGTCGGCCACCAGACAATACCGCCGCGTCCTGGTCCTCGATCCGAGCAATGTCCGGGCGATGTACAGCCTCGCCCTCGACGAGGAGAAAGTCGGCGACTGGGCCGCCGCGTCCGCCTTATACAAGTCGGTCAACGCGGCCGATCCCGATTATCCCTTTTATATGAAAGCCGCCTCTCTCTCCAATGACATCGCCAGGAAGCACGCGCCGAGCTACGACTCCTCTACGACCTTTCTAGCCGACCCCAACCTCTTCGACTATCGTTCCGACGCGAGCGCCCTGCTCCCCTTCGGCTCCCTTATTTCGCTAAAGCCCTTCGCCAATGTCCGCTCCATCCGTGACCGCTACCTCGGCTATCCCGCCTATATCGGGGCCACCCTTGGCATGGAGGCGCCGATACGCCTGCTTTCGGGCAAGGGCGATGAGGGCATCGTTCTTAGGCCTTCGGCTTCCTTTATCGTGACGGACGCCGATTTCTCGGCTGGTGGCATCGCGACGATCACTCCTCCCCAGTTTCTTGGGGCGCTTAGCCTCTACAGCACCGGCGCTGTGGCCCTCGATTGGGCATTCGGGGCCTGGAAAGGCTCGGCCTCATATTCCTATGCTCCCCTTCCGGACAGTCTCAACCCCGCTATGGCCATTCTCGATCCCGCGATTTTTGTCCTCTACGCGCACACTCTCGAACTCTCGGCCGGGGCCTACCTCCCCCTAAACGGGATCTTTCGCTACATCGCTCCCCGAATTTCCGCGAGCGGCGCCTATGTCCCCAATGACTCCAAAAATCTGTACGGGACAGTCTTAGCCGAAGTGATACCCGCCTTCCGCCTCTCGGACGCGCCCTGGTCCAACCTGGGGATACCTTTGGACCTCGTGTACGAAGACTCGAAGAAATCGTATACGAGCCCGTATTACGCCGCGGATCAGGCCCTTACGGCCAAGGGAGGCCTGCTCTGGCAATCCACCTTTGCCGCTAAAAACGGCGAGGCTGTCGCCATTAGCCTCGAGGGCATGGGCGGAGTGTATATGTCGCCAACATTCAAGGTTACGCCTACTCCGCAGCTCTACCTAAACGCCTTCACGCGGCTGGACTGGATGCGCCGCGACGCGACCTATTCGCTTTCGGTCGAGGCGGCCGCCACCGATCCCTTCGGCAAATTGACGTATTGGTCATGCTCGATACTGGGCGGAGTGTCAACCAAACAGCCTTCGCTCATAAGCCCTTGACGTATTCCCGGAGGCGGCATTGTATAATTTGGGTTTCTGCGCTATATTTAACTTTACTAATACAAAATTTCCGACTTGGTCGGCAACCTGCCCGGATTCGAGTCATGGCTCGAGTCTGTGGATACCGAGGTGGCCTATGAGAAAGCTTGGTTTTCTCCTTGTCGTCGTGGTTTTTCTTGGGTCCTGTACGTTAATCACCGGACATCAAAACGTCGCCGCCGCTCCCTCGAACGGGGATATAGCGGCATTCCAGAAAAGCTTCATGTCGAGCTATTACGTCGCGCGCGCGGGAGCTCCGCTTGGCGCCCCCAACGGGCCGCGGGCCCTCACGCCCTTCTCGGCGCACCCTGCGTCCGCGGCTAAGGCGACGGTGCCGGTTAACAAGCTGACGAACCCAGCCTTCGCCAGCCTTTCGCCCCTAACCTTTTCCGATTACCCGGAACCGGGGCAAACTACTTCGTTTACCGCGGCGGTAGTCGCGGTCGCGTCGGGCGGCTTCAACGTCTACGACATGAAAGTCACGACGAGTTTCCCGGCGAGCGATGCGCGCAAGACCTATTTCGAGGAATACTTTGTCGAGGATTCCGGCGTTGGCGTCAACGATGCGGGGAATTGGACGATAAACGATCCCATAGTCGAGGGAAGCGGCAGCGCGTGGACTCAAAACCAGTCAGCCCGCGTCAGCATGGTCCTCACTTTCCAGGACGGCAGCACGAGGACCGAAACTATAGTGTCCCAATCCTCGACCGCCCTGGGCACGAATTTCCTCGATCCCAGCGCCTTCGGGATCGGCGGCTCCCTTGATATGAGCCAGGTCTTCGTACCCAATAAAGTTACTTTCTACGCCCATCCAAGTTCGGGCGTGCAATACTCCTCGGTGGTCATGTATTACGTGACCCCGGCCACGAGCTACAATTACTGGTTCTGGGCAGGCTCGAGTCAGCAGACTATCCTCGGCATTCGCTATTATACCGAGGTGGCCGATGCTGGGGCCAATACCTATACCGCCTACACCGCGAGCTTCGAGAAGACTATCGGCACGCTCACCACGACGGGCGGGAGCTTTACGTCCACGCTCGCGACCGTGTACGCGGGTTCTAAATTCGATACTCTCGCCGAGTCGGTCCTCAGGCAGCAAGTGGTCTACGGCCTCGACTCGACTACGAGCGGATCGACCACCTATTACGTTCCCACGGGGACCGGAGCCATCACGACCAACATGCAGACGCGCGTCGTCAATATAGCGGGCCTGAAGGATTTCTACCTCCAGCAACTCAATTCGGACTACGCGACGATGACCGGCTCGCTGGCCTCCACGCTCTACATTCCCACGGGCTCCGCGACGGCAATATTAGCGGGCGATCCGAGCCAGGGCGTCTTTACCCGCGATCAGCAAATCACTCCCGCGGCGGGCACTCTGCCCTTCGCGGTCTCTACTTCCGACAAGGCCAGTTTGGGCGATCTCGGCACTGTTTTCGCCTCGATCACCGAAGGGGCCTACGCTGCGCCTATCGCCAATCCGCCTCCCGCGAATACGAATATCATGCCGGCCAACACCGAATGGAACTTTAGCGGACAGCAGGTCGTCGGGTCTTCGATCAATCCGGCTTCGCTTCCCGCGTTGACGACATCGGGCACCGTCGAGGTCTGGCTGTATATCAACACGATGACCGATACCATGGGCATCGTCCACAAAGGCACTAATCCGAATTTTTCGGACGAGGCCTACTCGCTTCAAGGCTGGTACAATAACGGGCAGATAGCGATGCTAGTCGACCGTTCCGGGAGCTACGACGCCGCCTATAGCGACATCAACCTAAATACGCAGTGCTGGTACTATATCGTAGGAACCTGGGACGTCACGAACGGCAACCGCTATGTAAACCTCTACATCAACGGCGTCCTGCACGGGTCGGGTACCCCAAACGTCATCTACCCCAGCGGGACGACCGATTCTACGAGCATAGGCATGATGGTGGGATCTCAGATCCCCTCGTCCTACGATAGCACCTATGGCTATTTCGGGTTGAACGGCAAGATTGTCGGCGTCAACATCAGCCAGACCCCGATGAGCGCCGCCGATATCCTCGCCAAGTACAACACTTATGCGGGCAGCACGGCGTCCTGGTAGCATTTACCGTCTCGTATCGAGCGAAACCGCCGGGCAACCGGCGGTTTTTTAACGTCCGTACTCCTCCCCCGAGGCGCGCAGGAATACTATGCGGTCGAAGCGCTTTAGGCCGCGGAAAGCGAAGGCTAGCGCCAGGGCCGCGGATACTAGGCAAGCGGCGAGGTAGGGCAGGCCTCTGAGATCGGCGGCCTGCGGGAATAGGCAGGCAGCGAGGGAGAAGCAGAGATTGACGAGGGCGAATGCGAGGGCGCTCAGGGCGGCGTCGCGGTAGAACTCGAGGTAAAAGAGCATATTAAGGGCGGAGAGGAGGATGAGCTGAAAGAAACCGCCCGCGAGGAGGCGCGCGAAGACGGACTGCGGCACTCCGGATGCCGCCGCGAGGAAAGGCGCGACAAGGAGTATGCCTATCGCTACGGCTCCCTGGAAGGCCGTCTGCCTCGCGAGCGACAGGGCCGATGCGCGAAGTATTCGCGTCTTGGCAGTCTCGATCTCGGGCTGGCGTCTATGGCCGAGGTAGGTGACGAGGCGCTTGAGATCGAGGTTGAACTCGGTCTCGGTGACTATCGTAAAGAACACGAGTCCGGGTATGAGGGCGAGGTTTGAAAAATAGAAAGCGCTGTCGTAGCCGGGATTGACCAGAAAGAGCGTCCCCTTCGCGGCGACGCCTCCAAAGGCCGCGAGCACGGCTTTGTCGGCCCATGTTCCGATAGCGTATAACGCGCCCGCGAGGGCGAGGTTCCGGTACTTGCGCGCGTAGTCCGCCAGGCGGCGGAAGACGTGCGGATAGGGCGCCCTGCCGAGGGCCTCGACGGTGGCGGCGATGAGGAGAAGAGCGGTGAGAGCGTAGCCGGCGGCGAGGGCGAGGAGGGCGCCGGCGGCGCCGAGGCTGGGCCCCAGGACGCGGGCGAGGACATACATGAAGGCCATGCCAAGAGCGTAGGCGGCGAGGATGCGGCCGTACTTCCGGATCACCGTGGCCGTCATCATCGCGGCCCAGAGCGCGTTCACCGCCGCGAGGAGGAGGGTGAAGGCTAGGCCGAGAAGGAAGGCGTCCGGGGCGCCGTGAATCAGGAAGAGGGAGGCCCCGGCGCCGATCGGCAGCGAGGCGAGGACCGAGGCTCCCGAGTATTTCAAGAGGAGGGTGACCGCCTCGCCTTTTTGACTTTCGTAGATGAGGTCGGCGGAGAGCCGGACGAAGATGTACAGCGGGGCGGCGCTCACGCAGATCGAGATCGCCAGCGCCCAGACCATGGCCCCCGTGAACGCGAGGGCGATATCAGGCGCCGCGAGGAATGGCAGGCGCCCGGCGGCCGCGAGGCTCGCGGCGGTCAGAAGCCAGGGGCCTGCGACCACGAGGATGCCCGAGAAGGCCGCTCCGAGGACGCCGCGTACGGTCCTTGTCTCGACGAGCTTGCGCAGTTCGAAGCCTATGCCCGCCATTATTCCTCTCCTGGCGGATTTGCGCTTTCGAAGCGCGAGTAAAGCTCCCCGTAACGGGCAAGCAGCTCGCGCTTCTCGTAGTTAGCCACGGTGCGCGCGCGATTGTTGACGGCGAGGGCGGCCATCTCCTCGGGATGTTCGAGAACGTATTCTATGCCCTGGGCTATCTTGGCGGCGTCCTTAGAAGGCGCGATAAAGCGGCGGTCTCCATCGAGCAGCTCCGATACATTGCCGACGTCTGTCGCCACGCAGGGTATGAGGGCGGCGAAGGCTTCGAGTATGACGAGGGGCTGGGCCTCCCTCACGCTCGTGAGGACGACGACGTCGAGGAAACTGTAGTACTCGAGCACGTCCGCCCTGCCCGTGAATTCGAGGCGGTCGTCGATCTTGAGGTCGGCGGCGAGGCGCTGGCACTCTTTGGCGTATTCGGGGTCCTCGTCGTCGGGCCCGATGAGGTGGAAGCGCGCGTTCGGGATACGCTCGAGCACGAGCTTGGCCGCCACGATGAAGGTCTTGACGTCCTTGATCGGGACTATGCGGCCGACGAAGCCGACATGGAAGTCCTCGTCTTTTTTTATCCGCGGAACCGAGTAGCGCATAACGTCTATGCCGTTGGGTATGACGACCGTCTTCTCGGGAGAGGCCCCGAGCTCGAGCTGATAGCGTCGATTCTCCTCGAAGAGGGATGTGCAGAGGTCGGCGCCCTCGTAGCACATGCGTGCGATTCGGTTGTAGACGCGTATCCAGAGGTCGCGCTGATAGCCGCGGACGAAGGCGGCTTTGCGTATCTCTATCTCGCGCTCCTTGTGATAGAGGCCGTGCTCGGTGAGGAGGAAGCTCTTGCCGCGCCGCACTTTGGCGGCGAGGGCCGCGAGGCCCGCGAAGCCCGTCGAGAGCGAGTGGTAGATATCGGCCTCGGGAGGAGAGGCCGCGAGCACGTTGAATATGAGATCGTGGGCGCTCTTCCAGGCCCAGAAGTAGTCGGAGTAGGGATAGATGGGGTTGCGCAAGCGGTTTTGAGCCTGCACGAAACGCCAGGAGCGCCCGTCGAGCACGGAATCCCGGTGGAGCGAGACGCCTTCGGGTATCGCGCCGATAAGCTCCTCGAGGCTCGGCACGCCCCCCGAGAACATGCGTAGATGGGAGGCGAGTATGCCGCGCACGCGTTCGCGCCTAAGGCGTCCCCCGCCTTCGCGCCTCCGGCCCTCGCGAGAACGGCTTTTGTCGGAGAGAACCACGTCGGTGACGCCCACGACGTTGGGCGGCAGCTTGTACCGAAGCTCTTGGTCGGCCTGCGGCGAGAAAGTGAAGAGGACGAACTCGATCTCGCTTAGGCCGGAGATGAGCTCGTGGACCCATGAGGAGACGCCGCCGGTTATGAAGGGATAGGAGCCCTCTATGACAAGGCAGACGCGCATCGGCCTAGCCCCGCCACGAATCGAGGAGAGAGCCGAGCTCTTTCTCGAGGCCGAGCGCGCCTAGGTCGCGGCCGGCTAGGATCTCGCGGATGCGGTGGACGTCCTTGCGGGTGTAGGCGATCTCGACGGCCAGGGCAAGGAGGTTGCCGTCGTTCCGCAGCTCGAGCTCGTCCGCGATCTCGGCCTCGGCCTGCTCGATGAGGCCGAGCTGGAGGAGGCAGCGTATGAGCAGGTCGAAGCCGGGACCGCCCGATCCCGCGTCGGGTCTTTGGCACAGAACGTAATAGGCCTCGAGGAGATAATAGTTTCGGATGGGCGCGCTCCGGCCGGCGATGAGGGCCTCCTCGTAGAGGGCGCGGCCGAGGCGAAATGAAGCGTCTCCGCCGGCCCCCTCGTCGGCGGCGTCGGCGAGGCGAAAGGAATCGACTTTGCGCGTCCATCGGTTCTCGAGTGTCGTCAGGCTCTCCGCCGCGAAGAGGGCCCGTTCCTTGTCGCCGTCGCGGGTCATCGCAGAGAATATCTCCGAGAGCATCATGGCGTCGGCGAAGCCGAGGTCGGCTTGGGCGAGGACGCGCTCCAGATCGTCGAGGTCATAGGGCTCCTCGAAGAGAGGCTTCACCGAGGAGGCCTTGTAGACGAGGGCATCGACGGGGAGGATGCCCGCCTCCGCCGCGACGAGGGCCGCCCGCGGCGTGCGAGGATTGTAAAGGCTCCGCATGGCGCGGATATACTCGTAGCCGGTCACGCCGAGGCGCCCTCGTGCTCGACGTAAGCGCCTTTGGAGAGGGCGAGCACGGCTTCGGCCTCGGCGAGCAGGGCCTCGCCCTCGTCCTTGGGCATAGCCTCGGGTCTCGTTTCCGCGGCCGGTCCGGCGGATCCCGGGAAGGCGGCGAGGCCGAAGGCGATCTCGACGCGGTTCTGTTCGCCGTCGACGAGCCAGGTGCGATCGCCGGCGATGGCGGAAAGGCCCAGGCAGAAGAGGGAAGCGCCGTCGCGGTCCATATCGGGGAGGACGAAGGCGAGCTGGCTGTCTGCGCGGTAATGGAAGGCGAGGGCGCGGCGATCGGCGGCGGCGGCCTCGGAGAATTCCTTGAGCAGACCGAAGGCCTTGAGCCCCGAATGCGCGAAGGCAAGCTCTTCGAAGCCGAGCAGCTCGACGATGACCACCGATACCGAGAGGCGCCTCGCGGCGCGCCGGCCGAGCTCCTCCCCGAGGATGCGCAGGAGTTCTCCGTAGCCCGGCAGCCCGGTGATCTCGTTGCGGGGATGCAGCAGTACTCGGTCCCTGAAGTCCGCGGCCTTTTTTATGTACGAGGAGGCCAGGTCGATGACGATGCCGAGATTCTTTTCTGTTATCGGATTATAACGATAAAACGGCATTTCCCTTATGTTGAGCACGCCCCAGGGGAGGTCGCCGGCTTTTAGGGGGAAGGCGAGGACGCTGCGCTTGAAGTCGATTGTGGAGAGGTTGAGGTAATCGTCGACGTTCCTAAGGCTGAAGGCCGAGTCGTTGCGGAACACCCAGCCCTCGATGCTGCCGTCCAGGGGTAGGACGGCTTCGGCCTCGCCGCCCATCGAGGACAGCCGGACAAGGAGCTCGGCCTTGGGATCGTACTCGTATATCGCCGCCGACGATGCCTGGGAGAAGGCCGCGATCGCGTCGAGGAGACCCGACAAGACTTTTTCCAGGTCCAGGCTGTCCATCTTCCTGATCCGGGCGTAGAGGGCCGACACCGAGTCGCGCTGTCCGGAGACGCGCCTCTCGAGCTCCTCGCTCAGGCTGGATAGAGCCGTGTTCATACGCTTGAGCTGGACGTTGCGGCGGACGAGATCGCGCACGCGGCGCAGCAGCCGCATGGAGGATTGGGACGAAGAATCGCGCAGCCAGCCCGCCATGAGGGCGCAGCCGAGGGCGGCGGCGGCGGGGACTCGGGCAGCCTCGAGGACGGCGCGCGGATCGGCGTAGGCGAGGGAGATGCCGAGGAGGGGCCCGATAAGGGGCAGCGCGGCCGTGGCCAAGACGGCGCCGAAGAGCGCCAAGATTCCCGGGACGGCGCCGAGAAGGGCGGCGGCGAGGACGGCTGCGAGGGCCTGGGGAAGGAAGCCCAGGCCTGCGAAGGCGGAGTCGGAGGGGCTGAGGAGTCCGAGAAGGCCGACGGCGGCGCCGACGCCGAAACCCTCGGCCCAGCGCGCCGCAATGGATACATGCATCCTACCTATGATTTTCGGCAGGAAAGCTCGAGTGGTTAAGCTGACTTCAGGCAGGCTTCCACGGCGGCCTCGGCTGCGCTTGCCGCGTCGGGGCTGTAGATGTCGGCGCCTATGGCCTTGCAGAAGGAGTCGGTGATGGGCGCCCCGCCCACCATTATCAGCACCTTGTCGCGGATGCCCGAGCTCTTGACGTTTTCGACGACGTTCTTCATCTCGGTCATGGTGGTGGTGAGCAGGGCCGAGCAGCAGACGATGTCGGCGCCGTGCTCCTTGGCGGCGGCGGCGAATTTGTCGGCGGAGACATCGACGCCCAGGTCGTGGACCTCGAGGCCCGCGCCCTCCATCATCATCTTGACGAGGTTCTTGCCGATGTCGTGGAGGTCGCCTTTGACGGTACCGATGACGACGACGCCCTTGGCCTTGACGCCCGCCGACGCGAGATGGGGCTTGAGGGGCTCAAGGCCGGCGTTCATCGCCCGCGCCGCGATGAGGACCTCGGGCACGTAGACCTCGTTGCGCTTGAATTTGCCGCCGATTATGTTCATGCCCGCCATAAGGCCGTCCTCGAGGATGGCCTTCGCGGAGATGCCCTCGTCGAGAGCCTTCTGTACATTGGCCCTGACTTCGTTGGCGCGGCCCTTTTGCAGGAATGTGGAGATATCGTCGAGCGTGGGCATTCATTCGCCTCCTGGAAACATCATACTCTCTACGTAGGCCTCGTTGAAGTCCGGCCTGGACGAAAGCTCCACGTAGCGCGAGGCCGCGCGAACGCGATCGCAGTCCTCGAGGCGGCGGCGCGATAGGACCGCGGCCGTCGCGCCCGCGCCCGAGGCGTTGCCGACGACGATCACCCGGTCGGCGAGCTCGGGGGGGAATAGGCCGATGCGCGCCGCGCTGCGGACGTCGAGGAGGCTGCCGAAGCCGCCGGCTAGGTAGACGCGATCCACGTCGCCGACCGCCGCTCCCGCGACGCGCAGAAGGGTGTCTATCCCGGCCGCGATCGCGGCCTTGGCCAGCTGCGCGGCGCGGATATCGGCCTGACTCAGGTAGATCCCGCGCTCGCGGTCCAGGTAGACGATGGGACCGCGCGGCCCCTGCGAGACAAGGCCGCCGAGAGCGCTCGGCAGCGCCCTGGCTTCGTCGGCGTCTGCCATCCTGCCGGTGTCGTCGATCAGTCGGCAGTCCAGGAATGCGGCTATCGCGTCGATGAGGCCTGACCCGCAAATCCCAGTCGCGGGTCCGCAGATGCCGGCGGGCGGAGCGCCGCCTATCGTGCCGCAGCGTATCGCGCCGTCCTCGATCCAGACGGAGTCTATCGCGCCCGTCACGCCGCCCGAGCCCTTCTCGATGCCGGCGCCCTCGAAGGCGGGTCCGGCCGCCGTGGCGCAGCAGAGGATGCCGCCCTTGCCGCCGAAGGCTATCTCGCCGTTGGTGCCCAGGTCGAGGAAGAGGGAGCGCCCCTCGGCGTCTTGGAGGCCGAGGGCGGCCATCCCGGCGACGATGTCCGATCCAACGTAAGCCGAGATGCCCGGCAGGAGGATGGCCGCGCAGCCCTGGTGGCCGACGAGGCCCAGGGCGGCCGCGATCTCTAGCCGCTGTCCGAGGAAGGCCGGGACGAAGGGCGAACGGGCGATCGCGTCGGGCGGCGCCCCTGCGAGGAGGTGGAGCATAGTCGTGTTGCCCGCTATCGCGAAGGAGACTATGTCTTCCCTCCGAGCGCCCGCGGACTGGGCCAGACCGGCCGCCATGGCGGCGATCTGCGAGCGAATGCCGTCGCGCAGAGCCGCGAAGCCTTCGCTCCGGGACGCGGCCTCGATCCTGGAAATCACGTCGGCGCCGAAGGGGCGCTGGGCGTTGAGCTCCGAGCGGCTGCCGAGGCGATCGCCGGTCGCGAGATCGACGATGTAGGCGACGACCGTAGTCGTGCCCAGGTCGATGCCGACTCCGAGGGCGCGCGTTCCATGGCCGAGGGATGCGAAGCCGATCACCCCGCCGTCGGCCACGACGGCCCCTACCTTAGCGTGGCCGATCCCCGTCTCGGACTCCGTCAAGGCCGCCGGCGCGCGCAGGGCCCGCGCGAGCTCAGGCAGGGCGGCGAGGGCGACGCGGCGCGGCGCGAGCTCCGGAGCGCCCTGCCGCGCGAGCTCCAGCGAAAGGGCGGCGAGGAGGCGCTCCTCGTCGTCGGCCTGGTCCTCGAGACTGGGCGCGCGGAGCGAGACCTCGACCAAGCGGACCAAGGGATCGCATTCGACCCGCGAGTCGGGCCCCGCACTGACGATAGAAGCCTCTCCCCGCTCCGGCAGATCGATCTCGGCGCAGCCTTCGACCGCCGCGATGCAGGCGAGGCGCATGCCCGCCTCGAGCTCGGCCGCGGATAGGATGGAGGATTCCGCCCCGCCGGGGGCGGAGAGGCGGCCGGAGAGCAGCCGTATCCTGCACTTGCCGCAGAGGCCCTTGCCGCCGCAGGGCGCGTCGATGCGTGCGGGATCGAGGCTCGCGATGGCGTCCAGCAGGCGGACTCCGTCCTCGACCGCGATCTCGTCGACTCGATTTCCCTGGCGAAGCTTCAATACTTGCGTCATGCCTGCGCTCCGATCTGCGATCATATATACTAGGCCCGATGACGAAGTACAAGCTGATCTCCTGCAATGTCTTCCAGCGCGAACTCTGCGCCGCGATAGCCGAGTCGCCCAATGTCGTCGATCCCGAGTTCCTCGAGCTCGCTCTCCACGAGAGTCCCGAGAGGCTGAGAGGAAAGCTGCAGGGGCGCATCGACGAGGCCTCGGCCGCCGAGGGCTACGAGGCCGTCCTCCTCGGCTATGGCCTTTGCGGCAACGGCACGGTCGGAGTTCGCGCCCGGGGCATCCCACTCGTCATTCCGAAGGCTCACGACTGCTGCACGATACTGCTCGGTTCCCGGGCCGAGTTCCTCGCGCGCTTCGGCGACGCTTTAAGCGCATCCTGGAGCTCGGCCGGATACATCGAGCGCGGCTCCACGTATTTCCGCGCTACGGACCTGGGTCGTTCCACCGGCATCGGCCTAGAATACGACGAGCTGGCCGCGCAGTACGGCGAAGAGAACGCGCGCTATGTCTGGGACACGATGCACCCCGCCGTCGCCGAGCGCGAGCTCCGCTACATCGAGACGCCCGAGACGGCGGGCCTCGGCTACGCCGAAACCATGCGCGCGAAAGCCGCGGCCGAGGGCAAGGGGTTCCTCCTCTTCCAGGGCTCCTCGCGGCTGTTGCGCGCGCTCGTGGCGGGGGGCTGGGACGAAGATGAGTTCCTTCTAGTCCCGCCGGGCAAGGCCATCGTCGGCCTTTACGACCGCGATTGCGTCATCGAGGCCTCGTTGCCTGAAAACACCGCAGCCGCCAACGCATACAAGCCTATCGCCGCCGCCAGCACGAAGGAATAGCCCGCCGAGATGGAGAAGAGTCGGGCGAAGACCGTGCCCGTGACCGAGAGGGCGCCGTTGACGCCCCAGGCCCAAGGAATCAGGGCCGGCCGCGAGCTCGATAGGGCGCTCAAGCCCGTCGGGAAAGGAATGCCAAGACAGAAAGCGGCGGGCGCGACGGCGATGGCCGCGACGCAGATTTTGAGGCCCAAGTCCAGGCCGAGGAGATCGTTCAGGATAGGCGTAAGGCCGAATAGATAGAAGAGGCATGAGAGGGCGATGCCGACCGCCGCGATGAGCACCTTTCGACGATCGGGGATGCGCCACGAGGCGCTGGAGAGGCTGCCGAGGCCGGAGAGGACCAGCATCGAGGTGATGACGACCGAGTTCGAGAAGATCGGATCGACGAGGAAGTAAGTGAGCCTCTGGATCAGGAAGATCTCGATCATCATGTAGCCCAGGCCCAGGCAGGCGTAATAGGCGATGATCCTAAGCGTCCCCTCGCGGCGGGCGAAGAGCGCCTTCCTTCGGCCTATCATTGGAAGCAGGACGATGAGGAGGCCGAAGACCGCCGATAGGCCGAGCGTCGCGACCAGGAGAAGGTATCCCCACTCCTCGGAAAGCTCGCGGATGTCGGCCGCGACGGCGGGAAGCTCGGCCGGCTTCACGTAGGCGGTGTAGTAGGGCTTATCATCGGTGGCCGGCCTGATCGAGAAGGGATAGGCCGCGTAGAAGGCCTTCGCCCTGCCCGAAAAAATCGAATCCAAAGTGTAGTAGTACAAGTCTTCCTGAAGGAGGTCCTCGCCCGAGACGGCCGGGCCTTGGGCCGGGGCTGCGCCCGCCGGCCCAAGGGTCTCGGAGGGCGCAGCCTGAGCGGGACTCAGCAGCCCGGCATACCAGCGCAAGACCTCGTCGGCGGCGAGGGCCGGCCTAGGCATGCCGGGATAGTAGCAGGGGATGAAGGACATGCGCGCGCAAAACGCCCGCAGGGTCTTCAGCTCGTCGCCGCTAAAGGGGCCGTTCTTGACCAGGATGGTGGCCGTCGATAAGAGCTGGTCGAATACGAAAAGCTCCTTCCCGGGCTCGGCGATGCCCCGGGCGCGCAGGGCTTCCGCCACGGTGGAAAGGAGTTTGGGCACGTTTCGCGGCGGAGTCAGGCGGTTCCACACCGTGATCGACAATATCCCGCCCGGACGGAGCGTCGACAGGTATGAGGCGATGCCTTCGGCGGTATAGAGAAAGTTCTCCGTAACCGGGTTGCCGCCGGTTTGGGAGAGGCCGATCGAATCGACGAGGCCGATTTCGGCGAGGTCGAAGCGCTCCTTGGTATCGAGGGCGAAGGCCCGCGGCTCGGTGGGGACGATGCGGACCCTCGGGTCGCGCAGGATGTCGCCGGTATAGGAGCGGAAGAAGGGCTCGTCCCGGAGCATGCGCACGATGGCCGGATCGGGCTCGACTATCGTCGTGCGCCTCGCGCCGTGGTGGATGGCCGCATCGACGCCTAAGGCCCCGCCGAGCCTGAGCAGCAGGACGTCGGGTCGATCGAGGAGGAGGTAAGGGGCGGCCATGGGCAAATAGTCGAAATAGACGGATTCCCGGCTCTCGAGCTTGCGCATTATGCCCACGGGACCGTCGCCGTCGACATAGAGCCCGAGGAAGGCGTTCTCGGGCATCGCGACAATGTCGCTCGACGCGTTGTCGCTGAGGCCCGGGGCGATGTGGAAGAATGAGCTCGAATAGGCGTCGAGCTCGCCTGTAGGCCCGAAGGAATGGTAGACCAACTTCGAGTCGGGGAAGTTCCGCGCGTAGTTGATGGGCTTGAATTCCGAGACGCGGATGTTCCCGAACAAGGCGAGGACGGCGAGGGAGGCGAAGAGGGCGGCCGCCGTGGCCAAGCTGGACCGCAAGGGGAGGGAGAGATGCCCCTCCGCGTCGCGGTGGCCGACCAGGCTGAGCAGGGCCGCCAGGGAGGCGAGGGCGGCGAGGGGCCCCACGAGGCGCTCGGGCGGCAGGAGATAGAGCGCCGCGAGGAGGACGAAGCCGCCCAGCCCCGAGCCGAGCATGTTCCAGAAGTAGAGCCGATGGATCCTCGAGCGGAAGGCGATGAAGGAGACGCCGATGTAGAGGGCCCCGATGAAGAAGGGAATCGCATAGACGGCATAGTAGGCGGCGAGCAGGGCGTATTGCTGCCGGTCGGTGGTGATCATGACGGGATTGAAGGGAAGCTGCTGCGCGACGACGTAGGCGATCGCCATCGCCGGCCCGACGAGGACCGCGGTCGTCGATAGCCAGCGGTCGGCGTTGCGCTCCACGCGCTTTTCGAGGAAGGTGAGGAGGGTGCCGGCGAGGCCGTAGCCCAGGAGAGCGATGCTGATGACCATGCTGCCGAAGTTGGACCAGCTCCCGACGGCGAAACAGCGCATGACGGCGAGCTCGTAGGCGACCATCGTCAGGGAGAGGAGGAAGAGGGCGGCGAGGCGGAAATTTACGAGCCGTATTCTCATGGACTTTCTCCCGACCCTGAATCGTCGAGGCTATGGCGCGCCCCGCCCTGGGAAGTGAATGGAACGAAGATCACTTTCCGCCCCCGATAGATGTCGCTTCGCTCGAAGGCGAAGCCGCCTCCCGGCGCCGGCCGCTTCACGATTCGCAGCACAGTCTGGCCAGAGGGAGGCCCCACCGGGATGACTATGATTCCGTTCGGGGCGAGCTGACTGAGAAGGGGAGGCGGAATATGGTCGATCCCCGCCGTCACGATGATCTTCTGGAAGGGAGCGTACTGGACCCAGCCGTAGTAGCCGTCGGCGTTTTTTCTCGTAATCGAGTCGTATTCCGGATAGCGCTTCGCGAGCTTGCGGTAGATCCCGTCGGTCTCCTTGAAGAGGGCCGGCACTATCTCGATCGTATAGACATGGTCGGAGAGCTCGGAGAGGACGGCCGATTGGTATCCCGAGCCCGTGCCTATCTCGAGGATGCGATCCTCGCGCAGAGGCTCGACGCTCTGCGTCATGTGCGAGACCATGTGCGGGCCGGAGATCGTCTGGCCGTAGCCTATGGGTATGGCCGTATCGTCGTAGGCTTTTTTCATATTGAAGGCACGCGCGAAGTACTCGCGCGGCGTATAGAGGAAGGCCCGGAGGACTGCCGCTCCGGTTATATCCTTGCGAGCGAGGATGGCCTGGGCGCGAATCCATTTCTTCTCCAGGAATGGACTCTTCTCGTCGCTATGCGCCAGCATCCAGGCGATGTACTCCTTCTCGGAAGCCGATGGCAGCGATTCGCTGATCCGCGGGATTGCGCGGGCCGATTCGGGAGCCGCGACGGATGCGGGCGCGACGACGATGGCGGGCGCCTGAGCGACGGCCGCTCCCGGCGCGTCGAGCCTGGGATCGACTTGGTCGGGAGGCAGGGCGAGGTAGAGCCAGGCGGAGGCGAGAATCAGGGCGCTCGCCGCGATGAGAGGCAATATAAAGCGGCCTAGCGCGGCGGCGATCCGCGCAAGCGCGGAATTTCCCCGCGGGGACTTCGCGTCGCCGTAGCTCGCGCAGATCGGGCATTCCCGAGGATCAGAGCGCTCGAAACCGCATTTCGGGCATGTTGGCAATTCGCACCCCCAAGGCAGAGTCTAGAGTTTCGGTATCGCCGCCGCCAGTACCCGCATGAACTCGTCGGCTTGATCGATGAGCGAGCCGTGGTCGTAGGAACTCGAGAGGAAGACGACGCGATGCATTAACGACAGGGCATCTTCTTTAGGATCGTCCTTGGCCGTCTCTACGTCGATCCCTTTTCCCTGAAGGTATGCCGCGAGGCTGCGAGAATTATCCGCGGGGTCGCCTCCCTCGGCGCTGATCGACACGAAGCGGCCGCCGCTTCTCTGGATCCACCCTGCGTAGATTCCGACGTCCTCGTAGAGGGCGTCGAAGAGGCAGACCTCGCCTATCTTATTCGCGATCCCGCCCTGGCCGAGGATGCGCGAAATAATATGGTAGGCCCCGCTATGCCCGAAGATGGAGATTTTCCCGACATGGAGAGGCGGCATGAGGCCGGTTTCATGGAGCTCCTCGAGCAGCTCGCCCACGAGGGCGTTGAAGCCGTTCTCGCGCTCGAGCTTGCCGCCGAAGGAATCGGGCGCGTCGCGAGCTGTTTCAGGCAGGACGAGGAGGGCCTTCGCCCCGCTCCGAGAGAATTGGCGGTAGAGCTCGAAGTCCCGCGCGGCCTCGGATACCGAGCTGAACCATCCGTGAAAAAAGAAAACGAGATCTACGCTCCCCCTCGGCTCGAAGCCGTCGGGTATGAAAACGGCGACCGATGGATCGTCATAGTGCCCGATGCGCGGATAGAATTCGCCTTCGTAGGAGTAGCCGGCCTGCCGCGCGGGGTCGGGGAAGGGGGAGGATCGCAGATTAAGGCTAAGGACCCGCCCGAAGCCGTTCCGCGTCTCGTTGGGCGCGATGCGGAACGGCTTGTCTTCCTCTTCCTGCCCTATTAGCGCGGGCAAAGCCGCAGCGAGCAGAATAAACCCGAGAATGAGGGGCGCTCCCGCCTTTCGCATATGGGGGAATATGGCACGGCTTGCGGATTTCGGCGAGCCTTTACTTGCGTCGAGCGGCAGCGATACCCCTATTATCGAGCTCCGATGGAGACGTAGCCCCTCTCTTCGGGCCCGTCGTAGATCTGGCGCGGCCTCATGAGCTTTTGCTCCGGGTCCTCGAATGCCTCGAGCCAATTGGCGAGCCAGCCGCAGGTCCGGGGGACGGCGAACAGCACCGTAAAGAGCGACGCGGGCAGGTTCATCGCGCGGTAGATGAGGCCTGAGTAGAAATCCACATTGGGATAGAGCTTGCGCGAGATGAAGTAATCGTCCTCGAGGGCTATGCGCTCGAGCTCGAGGGCCACATCGACGAGGATGTTCCTTCCCGTCACGCGGAAGACCTCCTCGGCCGTCTTCTTTATGATGCGGCAGCGCGGGTCGTAGTTCTTGTATACGCGATGGCCGAAGCCCATCAGCCTGCACTCGCCATTCTTGACGCGCTCGATAAAGGCAGGCACCTTGTCGGGCGATCCGATGAGCTCGAGCTGCGAGAGGACCGCCTCGTTGGCCGCGCCGTGCAGAGGGCCGTAGAGGGCGGCGGCGGCGCCCGCGAGGGCCGAGTAGGGGTCGCCTTGGGCCGAGCCTATGACGCGCATCGCGGTGGTGCCGGCGTTCTGCTCGTGGTCGGCGTGGAGGACGAAGAGGACGTTGACCGCCCGCTCGATGACCGGGTTCGGCTCGTACTTCACCTCGGTCATCTTGAACATCATGTTGAGGAAGTTGCCGACGTAGGACAGGTTGTCGTCGGGCCTGTTGAAAGGCCAGCCCTGGTTGTGCCGGTAGGCGCAGGCCGCGATAGCCGCGACCTTCGCGATGATGCGCACGACCTGGAGATGGCGGTTGACAGGGTCGGTCACCTGCCGGGAATCGGGGTACAGAGTGGCCAGCGACGCTACCGAGCTTATAAAAAGGCTCATCGGATGGGCGTCGTAGCGGAAGGTCTCGATGAGGTTCTGGATGTTCGTGTGCAGCATCGAGTGGTAGCGGATGTCCCGTTCCCAGCTCGCGAGCTGCGGCGCGGTGGGCAGCTTGCCGAAGATCACGAGGTAGGCGGTCTCCAGGTAGCTCGCCTTTTGCGCGAGGGCCTCGATCGGGTAGCCCCTGTACCTCAAGACTCCCTTCTCCCCGTCCACATAGGTTATGGAGCTCCGCGTCGAGGCGGTGTTCGCGAAGCCGGGATCGTAGGACATCAGGCCGAAGTCCCCTTCCGCGGCGCGGATCTTGCGGAGGTCCATGGCCCTTATCGTGCCGTCCGCGATGGGAAGCTCGTAGCTCTCGCCCGTGCGGTTGTCGACGATGCTCAGGCTGTCTTTGGGCATGCTGCGCTCTCCTGCGCGAGGGCCGACGACAGGCGCTCGGCCGCCTTGTCCATGAAGCTCTCGGTGCTCTCGTAGCCGGCCGGCCGGGGCTCGACCAAAGCGACGAGGTCCTTCGTGACTATTCCTTCCTCGATGATGCCGAGCACCGCGCGCTCGAGCTCGTCGGCGAAGCGCACGACCTCGGGAGAGCGGTCGAGCTCGCCGCGCTTGCGGATCGCGCCCGACCAGGCGAAGATCGACGCGACCGGATTGGTGCTCGTGGGATTGCCCTTCAGGTGCTCGTAGTAGTGCCGCCTCACGGTTCCGTGCGCGGCCTCGTACTCGAAGGCGCCGTCGGGCGAGACCAGGACGGATGTCATCATCCCTAGGGAGCCGAAGCCCGAGGCGATCATGTCGGAGAACACGTCGCCGTCGTAGTTCGTGCAGGCCCAGAGGATGCCGCCCGGGTGCTTCATCACCTGCGCCACCGCGTCGTCGATGAGGAGATAGCGGTAGGCGATCCCGGCATCGCGCAACGCGTCCGTTTGGGAGGCCGCCTCGGCGGCGAAGATGTCCTTGAAGCGCGCGTGGTAGGTCTTGCTGATCGTGTCCTTCGCGGCGAACCAGAGGTCCATCTTCTCCGAGACGGCGTAGGCGAAGCAGGCTTTGGCGAAGGACGCTATCGAAGCGTCGGTGTTGTGCATTCCCATGACGATGCCCGGGCCGGCGAATTTGTGGATCGCGACGCGCGTCGGCGCCCCTCCTCCCGCCTCCGGCGTGAAGACGAGCTCCGCGAGGCCGGCCCCGGGCGCGGCGAAGTCGCCGGCCTTGTACAGGTCGCCGTAGGCGTGGCGGCCGATCACGATCGGCTTCTCCCAGGAGCGCACCGCCGGTTTGATGTTCTTTACGAGTATGGGTTTGCGGAAAACCGTGCCGTCGAGGATGCCGCGCAGCGTGCCGTTGGGCGAGGGCCAGGCTTTCTTGAGGCCGTACTCGCCGACTCGATCCGCGTCGGGAGTGATGGTCGCGCACTTGACCCCCACGCCGAGCCGCGCGATCGCCTTGGCGGCGGCGACGGTCACCGCGTCGTCCGTGCGGTCGCGCTCTTTGACGCCGAGGTCGTAGTATTCGAGCTTGATGTCGAGGTGGGGCAGGATGAGCTTCTCTTTGATGAAGGCCCAGATGACCCGCGTCATCTCATCGCCGTCGAGCTCGGCTATCGGATTCTTTACCGCGGTCTTTTTCATGCTTTCTCCTTAGGATGAGCCGCGCGGCTCGGGCGCGCCTTGAGCGGCAGCCGCCAGCGCGCCGCCGGCAAGGGCGATCCTGCGCTGGCGATCCGTGAGCTCGCAGAGCGCCTCGAATGCGATGCCCTTGCTCGCGTCGGTTACGAGGATCCTTCGCGCTCCCGAGGCGACCTGGGAACGAAGAGCCTCGATCGCCAGCTCGTCGCCCTGCTCTACGGCCTCGTAGTCGGCGTCCTTGGCGAAGACGAGGGGCAGGATGCCGAAGTTCACGAGATTGGCCGCGTGTATGCGCTCGAAGGACTTGGCGATGATCGCGCGGACGCCGAGGGCGGCGGGGCAGATGGCCGCGTGCTCGCGCGACGAGCCCTGGCCGTAGGAGAGGCCGGCTATGATGACGTTATGCAACCCTGAGTCGCGCGCGGCCGCCGCCCTCGCGGCGAAGAGCGGATCGACGGCCTCGAACACGAAAGCCGAGTAGGCCGCGATGTTGCTGCGATACTTCATCCGCGCGCCGGCGGGCATGATGTGGTCGGTCGTGACCTTGTCGCCGACCTTGATCGCCGCGACGCCGAAGAGCTTCTCGGGGAGGGGCGATGTCGCGGGAGGGCCGCCGATGTTGGGGCCGCGGACGATGCTTACGCGCGCGCGCTCGGCGCTTACGAGGGGGCCGACGATCATGCCGTCGTCCACGGCGAAGCGCTCGGGGGAGGGCGGCGCGGGAGGCCGGAGAGCGAGAGCGGCCTCGAGCTCGCGGCCGCTCGCGATGCGCCCCAGAAGAGCCGAGGCGGCGGCCGTCTCGGGGCTCACCAGGTACACTTGCGCGTCGGCGGTGCCCGAGCGCCCCTCGAAGTTGCGGTTGGAGCTGCGCAAGCTGACGGCCCCGCTGGCGGGGGCCTGGCCGTTCCCGATGCAGAAGGAGCAGGAGCTCTCGACGATGCGCGCCCCGGCGGCTATGAAGTCGGCGAGGTAGCCGTCCTTCTCGATGTTCATCAGCACCTGGCGGGAGCCGGGCGTCACGACAAGGCTCACTTCGGGCGGTATTTTCCGTCCCCTCAGCATGAGGGCCACCGTAGCCAGATCCTTGTACGATGAGTTGGTGCAGGAGCCGATGCAGACTTGATCGACCTTGACGGCGGAGAGGCTCCGCACCGTAACGACATTGCCCGGCGAATGGGGAGCGGCGGCCAGGGGCTCGAGGGCGCTTAAATCTATCTCGACCTCCATGGCGTAGTCCGCGTCGGGGTCGGGGCCGAGGGCCCGGTAGTCGGCCTCGCGGCCCTGAGAGAGCAAGTAGGCGCGAGTCTGCTCGTCGCTCTGGAAAATCGATGTGGTAACCCCGCACTCGGCGCCCATGTTGGCGATAGTCGCGCGCTCCGGCACCGAGAGTCCCGCGAGGCCGCTTCCTGAGTACTCGAAGACCCGGCCTACATTGCCCTTGGTCCCGAATTTCTCGAGTACTTTGAGCACGACGTCCTTGGCCGAGACCCAGTCTCCGAGCTTGCCGTCTAGAACTATTTTGACGACTTCGGGGCAGGGCAGGTAGAAGGGCGCGCCGCCCATCGCCAAGGCGACGTCGAGGCCGCCGGCGCCTATCGCCGCCATGCCCAGAGCTCCGCCGGTCGGCGTGTGGCTGTCCGAGCCGAGCAGGGTGGCGCCGGGCTTCCCGAAACGCTCGAGATGCACTTGATGGCATATGCCATTGCCGGCGCGAGAGAGGCGGATCCCGTATTTTCGCGCGACGGAGAGGAGGTAGCGGTGGTCGTCCGCGTTTTCGAAGCCCATCTGGAGCGTATTGTGGTCTATATAGCTAACAGAAAGCTCGGTAGCCAGACGGTCCAATCCCATGGCCTCGAATTGGAGATAGGCCATGGTCCCCGTCGCGTCCTGCGTCAGGGTCTGGTCGATGCGGATGCCTATCTCGCTTCCGGCCTTCCACTCGCCCTCGATCAAGTGGGACTCGAGTATCTTCCGCGTCAGACTCTTGCCCATGCTGCCTCCACCCTTGGGGTATAGTGGTAGCAAGAATTTGCATAAATATGCAAGGTGGGAGGAAAATAAAGTCTAAGCGGAGGCCTTTACGACGAGGACCGGACTCTAGCGCAGGCCGTAGACCTGCACATTGGACCGTCCGTCGCGCCATGAGCCTATCGTCTTATACGAGAAATCGATCGACTCTATTCTGCGCGGTCCCGCATTCAGTCCGATTACCCGAGAGCGCGCCTGCGCGTTTAAAACGAAACGCGTGTCGAGCATTTCGCGCTCTCCGTTGCCGTAGGTGACGACGATATTGAATATCTCGATGTCATTCTTCTCTGCCTTGAAAACGATGGACCTGAACGAACCATCGTATTTCCCGATTCTGACGCTGTCGTGATCGGTTTTATAATCCACGGCGCGCATTCCGATTAAGAAAGTCCCGGTGGGCGATCTTAGCCCGAATGTCATGCACGAGGCGGCCAGAAAGGCGCTGACGCCCAACAGAGCTATGAGAAACAAAAGACTTATTTTTTTCATTGCAGGTTCTCCTTGCATCGACTGGCTAGGATGGCTCGCTGCCGTCCCGGGAATCACTCGGCGATCAGGTCGGGGAGAAGGCGCCTGAACTCCTTCTTGACGACTTTGTAACACTCGCAGACCCGCGCTTCCAAGCCAGGCCGATCCAGCACGGTGATACGGCCCCGGCTATACTGAATCAGCCCGGCGCACTGCAGCTTTCCGGCGGCCTCGGTCACGCCTTCGCGCCGCACTCCCAGCATGTCCGCGATCAGCTCTTGCGTCATGCAGAGCTCGTTGGAGGACAGGCGGTCGAGACTGAGCAGAAGCCAGCGGCAGAGTTGCTGGTCTACCGAATGGTGCCGATTGCAGACCGCGGTTTGCGCCATCTGGGAAAGCAGGGCCAGCGTGTAGCGCATAAGTAAATGCTGTATGGCCGCCGACCTGTTGAATTCCTGGTAGAGCAATGCTCCGTTCAGTCGATAGGCGAGGCCCGCGCTTTGCACGATGGCTCGATTAGGCATGCTCTCGCCGCCCATGAAAAGGGCGATGCCCACGACGCCTTCGTTGCCGACCACGGAGATTTCGGCCGACGAGCCATTCTCCAAGACGTAGAGCAAGGACACGATGGCCGTGGCGGGAAAATAGACATCGACGAAAGTGCGCCCGGACTCGTACAAGACATCCCCGAGCGGGAGATCGACCAGCTTTAAGTGGGGTAAGAGGCGCAGATAGTCGGACTCTGTTATGGCGGCGAGCAGATGGTTCTGCCGCGGCTCAGAGCTTTGGAGCTGGCTGGGCATCATCGGCTCACATTCGCATACTTCAATGGTTTCCAAGATTTACCTCTTAGCGGCTGCGGTCATGGCGCTTGTTCTTCCGTCGATCAGCGGTGCTGTCCCCGCCAATCGGGTTGACTGGTCTGCCCGCGGTGCCATCTGTCGAAAGGCCTCTCTTGCCTGCTGACATCCGAGCCCCTGAATCTGAAAGGCCGGCCCCAGGTTAGGCAGGAAGAGAATGTCAGCGCGAGGAAAACCAGGGCGATAATCCCAGTCGCGGATAATTTGCGTATTTTCATAGAAACCCCCATGTCCAAAAAATGCACATTAAAAGCGACGCCTTCTGTTTGGTAGCGCTCATAGCGAGCCAAGGACTTTATGCGGCCAGGCTACATACAAAGAATTGCCGGGGCAGTAATTTGATTCGGTACCTCGAGGCGAATTTTCGCGACCGGTTCAGGGAGCGGGAATAGGAAAGGATGTAGAGTGAAAGCAGGCATACTTACCGCTTTCTTCATGAGACGAGACGATGCGCGAAGGGCCCTTAAGGATCTGGGAAGGAGAGGATTCCGCCGCGCGGCACTGATATATAAGGCTGTGGATGGGCGCGTAAGCGTAACGGATCCCTTCATCGCTCGCCGCGCCCGGGCGACGGCCCTGCTAGCCTTGCTCTTCGGCGGTCTTGCCGGAGCCCTAGCCTCCTGCGGCCGATCGCGGACAGGTCTCGATGCGATCCTCCCGATCGCGGTTTGGATGCTGGCGGGCATGACGCTAGGATCCTTATTGGGATGGACGGGAACGCGCCGGTCGGCGTTCGGAGTCGAGCGGGGGATGCTCTTGGACAATTCGCGTTGGTTGGCGCCCGAGGAAAGTCTGTTGATTCTCCTGGCCCCCATCGATCGCATGCGTTTGCCGGTAACCTTGCTCAGGGGAAGCGGGGAGGTCCAGCCGGTAGTATCCGTCCTGAATCCAAGGCGCGCGGGGCCGGTGGAGGATCCGGGGATCTTCGGGCAGCCCATGACGCCCGCGCAGATCCAGGATCATGCCAAGCGCCTGGCCCTCGACAATCGCGTGGATTCCAAGCCGCGGAGGAAGGCCGTGCTTCTCGATGAACTGGACGGAATCGGACGCTGGCTGCGGGTCGCGTATTCGGATCTATCCAACGCGGCCATGCTGGAACAGCGCACGTCCGCGATCGCCGAGTGGATACTCGATAACGAGTATGTCATAGAGGGCAACATCCGGGACGTAAAGCAAAACCTTTCCCGGCGCTTCTATCGGGCCCTTCCCCTTCTGGCGAGCAAATCCCATCGGGGCAAGCCGCGAATCTACGGCCTGGCCAAGGAACTCGTTTCGCAGACCGGCCTCCGCCTCGACCGCGAGAACATCGTCGCCTTCGTCGAGGCATACCAGACCATCGGAGCGCTGACGATCGCCGAGCTATGGGCGATCCCGCAGATCCTGCGAATCGCATTGATCGAAGGAATACGAGACCTCGCGGCCCGAGGTCTCGCGGAGTTGCGGGACCGCGAGATCGCCGATTTCTGGGCCAACAGGCTCATCGCGGCCGACAGGAGGGGACCCAATCATCTCTTCTCGATCATGGCCGAACTCACGGAAAACCGGTCGGACCCTAGCCCTTATTTCGCCTTTCAATTGATCGATCACCTTTTCGACGAAGAGGCGGTCTTGGCGCCGGTGCGGAACTGGCTCGAGCGAATTTACCGCAAATCGCTCGGGGAGCTGAGCTCGCGGGAGCAGAATCGCCAGACGAAGGACCAGATCGCGATAGGCAACGCGATAACCAGTTTGCGGCAGCTCGCCCTTCTGGACTGGAGACGGATCTTCGAGGAACTCAGCCAGGTGGAGGCATCGCTTCGGTCGGACCCTTCCGGCATTTATCCTATGATGGACTTCGCGACGCGCGACCTGTATCGCCGCGCCGTCGAGGAGCTCGCGCACCGCTCCGGCCGAGCCGAGCGGGAAGTCGCGAAGGCCGCGATCGGACTCGCCGCCCGGGCCGCCGCATCGTCGGGCGGAGACGAGGCGCGAGGCCACGTGGGGACCTACTTGAGCGGAGGGGGGAGGCGCGAGCTCGGCCTGGCCATCGGCTGTAGGGAGTCCCTGCGCTACAGGGCCCTGCATTGGGCATATCGCAGCCATTCGGCCCTGTACTTCCTTGCCCTCGGCGGCTTCTCCGTCCTCTTCCTCTGGCTGGAGGCGAGGCTTGGACTGCGCGGTCAGGCGACCGGGGCTTCGATCCTCGTTTTTCTTCTCTCGATGATCCCCTTAAGCCAGCTGTCCCTAGAGCTGGTGAATTATCTCGTCATACGGATATTCCCGCCCCGCGGCCTCGCGAAGATGGATTTCGAGGCTTCGGGCATTCCCGACGCGTTCCGGACATTGGTAGTGGTGCCCATGATGCTCACCGACTCCCGGACGATCGCCTCGGAACTGGAAAAGCTGGAGGTCCGCTATCTCGCGAACAGGGGGGACAATCTGCTCTTCGGCCTTTTCGCCGATTACTCGGATTCGGCGGAAGCGAAAGGCGAGGGTGACGATGCCCTTCTGGGCGAGGCGATCGCAGGGCTCGAGGCGCTTAACGAGGGCCATGGAGGCGGACGCTTCTTCCTATTCTGTCGTGAAAAGAAATGGAGCGAATCGGAGCGGAAATTCATCGGATGGGAACGCAAGCGCGGAAAGCTCGAAGAGCTCAACCGGCTGATCGACGGGACGAGGCCGCCGGGCTCCGCCCAGCTCGTCCGCGTCGGCGACCCAGGGCGCCTTACGGATATCCGCTTCGTCATCACCTTGGACAGCGATACCCAGCTGCCTTCCGGATCGGCGCGGAGAATGATCGAGACGCTGGCGCATCCCCTCAACCAGCCCCGCTTCGACTCCAAGGGCGAGATACTCGCCGGCACCTATACGATCATCCAGCCGCGCGTGAGCCCTTCCCTGACGAGCTCCAGCGCCTCGCCGTTCAGCCGCCTCTTCTCGGACTCCGTGGGCATAGACCCCTACACAAAGACGGTTTCCGATGTCAATCAGGACCTCGCCGGCGAGGGTTCCTACCACGGCAAGGGCATCTACGACGTTCGGGCCTTCAGTCGGGTGCTTGCGGGGAGATTTCCCGAGGCGACGCTGCTGAGCCACGACCTGATCGAGGGCGCGTACGTCCGGGTAGGGCTTGCCAGCGACATCGAGCTCCTCGACGAGTTCCCGCGGGATTACCTGACCTACGTTAGGCGCCAGCATCGCTGGATCCGCGGCGACTGGCAGATTGCGCCTTGGATATTGCCGCGCGTCCCGCTGCCGGGCGGCTTACGCGGACCGAACCCGCTCTCCTGGTTCAACAGATGGAAGATCTTGGACAACCTGCGGCGTAGCCTGATCCCTGCGGCGAGCCTGGTTTTGCTGACCGCTGCCTGGCTCATCTCAGGCCGGATGGGCTGGATAGCCGTCCTGGTCGTGGCCGCCCAGCTGCTCTTCCAGACCTTGGCCAGTTCCTTCACCTCGGCGACCACTCGACGGGGTTTCCAGGGCTTCTCGGCGCCGAAGCTGGCCCATGATCTGCTGCGGACGATCGTAGAGGCCGCCCTCATTCCCCAGCAGGCCGCTCTGGCCTTGGACGCCATCGCGAGGGCCTCGTATCGCCGCATCCTCTCGCACCGGCATTTGCTGGAGTGGGCTAAGGACCGCATGAAGCGCAAGAGCGCCCTTGTCAGTCTGCCGGTATTTCTCCTATTGATGGCAGTCGTCAGCCTGCTCAGCGCCGTCGCGCTTTGGGCCATGCGGCGCTGGACCCTGGAGAGCTTCGCCATCGCGGCTCCCTGGCTCGGATTGTGGTTCCTTTCCCCATTGATCGTCTGGCTCTTGAATCATGAAGCGTCCGTCAAGCCCAGCTCGTCTCGGCTCCCCGAGAAGGACCTGCTATATCTGCGGATCGTCGCTAGGAGAACCTGGCGCTATTTCTCGACCTTCGTTTCCGACGGGACTTCCTGGCTGCCGCCCGATAACTTCCAAGTCTTTCACCAGAATGGGCTGGCCTTGCGCACCAGCCCGACCAATATCGGGCTTTGGATGCTGAGCGCCCTAGCCGCCGGGGATTTCGGATACCTGAGCGCCGACCAGATCGTGCAGACCCTGCGGCGCACCATGCTGACTATCGCCAAACTGGAGCGCCACGAGGGGCATCTCCTGAATTGGTACGACATCCAAAGCCTGCGGCCCCTGGAACCTCGCTACGTATCCACGGTCGATAGCGGGAACCTCCTCGCTTCCCTCTGGTCCCTGGAACATGGCCTCGAGGAGCTGGTGCACAGGCCGGTGCTGGACCAAAGTTTCATCGATGGACTCCGGGATACGAGAGCTCTCTTCGAGGAAACGGCCCCGCGGGATGGGATCGCACATCCCGATTCGGGGATCTTCGAAGACCTGACGCGCGTCCGGATAAGCGCGACCGAGGGCCTGGCCGCCGCGCTCAGGCAGCTGCGCCGCGTGGAGGGGCGGTCGAGGGCGATAAGAGCGGAGGCGGATCAGGGCTCGGCCGCGCAAGCCAAGGGCGCGGCCTATTGGTCGCTCCAGATGTGGAACCAGATTCGAGCGTGGACCGATATCAAGGAGCGCTACCTGTCCTGGATCGAGATCCTGGATGAAGGGGCGGAGACGGAGCTCCTCGCTCTGGGCGAAGAGGCCCTCGCCGCCATCCGGACGGACCTAAGGCGCGCACCTTCGCTCTTCGACCTCGCGGCGGGAGATGTCGCCAGCATTCGGCTTCTCCGCGCGATTCGGGATAGGCCTATCGCCGCCGGCGACCCCCTTCGCTCTTGGCTCGATCGCGTTATCCAGGCATTCGATACCTCGAAATGGCTGGCGGGAGAGATGCTGGGCCTGGCGAATCGGCTCATCGGGGATGTCAGGAAATTATCGGAAGACATCGACATGCGTTTCCTGTACGACACCGAGCGCAGGCTCTTCGCCGTCGGGTTCAATGTCACCGACCGCCGTTTGGACAGCGCTTCCTACGATCTTCTGGCGAGCGAATCGCGCATCGGGAGTTTCGTCGCCATCGCCCGGGGGGACGTGGCCTCGGACCACTGGTTCTCGCTAGGGCGGCCCTATGCCCTAATCGGCCGGCGCAGGGCCTTGCTCAGCTGGACCGGCACGATGTTCGAGTACCTCATGCCCCTCCTCCTCCAGCGCTCGTACGGGCGCTCCCTACTCGATAAGGCGGTCAAGGACGCCGCGGCGATCCAAATCGCCTACGGTCGCAGGTTCCGCGTGCCCTGGGGCATCTCGGAGTCGGCTTTCACCGATCTGGACATCAACAAGACCTATCAATACAAGGCATTCGGCGTCCCGGAGCTGGGGCTCCGTCGGGGACAGGAGGAGGATCTGGTCGTAGCGCCCTATGCCAGCCTCCTGACCCTCGGCCTCGCGCCGAAAGAAACCCTGAGGAATTTAAGGCGGCTATCCTCGCTCGGGCTCCTGAGCGAGTACGGCTTCTTCGAGGCCATGGACTTCAACCGCCAAGCGAGCCGAGCGGGCGGCCGAGGGGAGATCGTAAGGACCTACATGGCCCATCACCAGAGCATGAGCTTTCTCTCGTTGACCAATTTTCTCCATGACGGTCTGGTCCGCCGCCATTTCCACGCCGACGCGCGGGTGCGCGCCTTCGAGTCCCTGCTCGAGGAGAGCGTTCCCGTCCTCCCGCCCCTGTACCGCGCCGCCCCCCGCCCGAGGCTCCGTTCGAATGAAAGCTTCGGCGATATTTCGCGGTCGGCGAGGAGCTTCAATTCCCCGCATACCGCCAAGCCCAAGACTCAGCTTCTCGGCAATGGGCGCTATTCGCTCATGGTGACGAACTCCGGGGGCGGCTATAGCCAATGGGGCGGCTTCGAGATCACGCGTTGGCGCTCCGATCGCACGCGGGACCCCTGGGGCGTCTCGTGCTATATCCACGAGGCTGACTCCAATCGGCTGTGGTCCAACGCCTATCATCCGGCCGACGGAAAGATCGAAACTTACTCCGCCAGCTTCGCCCTCGACCGCGCGACGTTTCGGCGAGTCGACAACGGTATCGAGGCGGAGACGGAAATCGTCGTCTCCTCCGAGGACGACGTCGAGATCAGGCGGATAACGCTGACGAACCGTTCTCTGCGCACGCGCCGCCTCGACCTCACGAGTTACATAGAGCTCTCCTTGGCCCCGCATCGGGCCGACCTCCAGCATCCGGCCTTCAACAAGATGTTCATCCGGACCGAGGCCCTGAGAGAGCAAGGGTCCGTCATCGCCTACCGGCGGCGGCGCGGAGAGGACGACTCGCCGATTTTCGTCGCTCATCGGCTTACCCTCGATCGGCCCGACGGCGGCGAACTGCGTTTCGAGACCGATCGGCGACGGTTTATCGGGCGAGGACGGAGCCTCGAGAACCCGATCGGGCTCTTCTCCGAGCCGAGCGGGAGGCAAGGCTTTGTCTTGGACCCGATCTTGAGCCTTCGCCATAGCCTAGTCCTCGCTCCGGGGGAAAGGGCGCGGGTCGCTTTGATCCTGGCTGCCGGCGATACGAGGCGGGACGTCTTGAGCCTCATGGAGAAGTACGGGGATACCCACGCGATCGATAGAGCCATGGATTTCGCCTGGGCCTCGGCGCAGATCGACCTGCGCCTGCTCCGCATACAGCCCGAGGAAGCCCGTCGATTCCAGGAGATCTCCAGCCATCTCATTTTCCCGAACCCTCTCATGCGTCCGCCCGCGGAACGCATCGAGGAGAACCGAAAGGGACAGGCCGGATTGTGGGCTTTCGGGATATCGGGAGACCTGCCGATCGTCCTGATCAGCATCGGAGAGGCTCGGGACATAGCCGTGCTGCGCCAAATCCTCCAGGCGCATTCCTACTGGCGAACGCATGGGCTGGAGACCGACCTGATGATCCTGGACGAGGAGGCCGTCGGCTACGATCAGCCGCTGCGGGACCAGCTCGAGCGGCTGATCCGGTCGCACCAGTCGACCGCCTCGGCGGAAGGGAAAGGAAAGATATTCCTGCGGAACAGCCATCAGATCTCGGCGGAGGACATTTCCCTTCTCCTGGCCTCGGCGCGCATAGTGCTTGTCGCGGCGCGCGGCAACTTGGCCCAGCAGACCGGCATCGAGGCCGAGCTTACGGAGCTGCCGGAATTCAGGGCCAGGAAGCGGTTTACCCGCGAAGGCTCGGCCTCGCTGCCCTTCATGGAGCTTCCCTACTTCAATGGCCTGGGCGGCTTCACTCCCGGCGGCCGCGAGTACGCGATCTACCTAGGCCCCGGCACCGACACGCCCGCGCCTTGGGTGAACGTCATCGCCAATCCGAGCTTCGGGACCATCGTCGGCGAGACGGGATCGGGCTTCACCTGGTTCGGCAATAGCCAGCGCAACCGCCTGACGGAGTGGTCGAACGATCCGGTCGTGGATCCTCCCTCCGAGGCAGTGTACGTCCGGGACGAGGAGACCGGTTCGTATTGGACTCCCACCGCGTCGCCGATCCGCGAGGACTCGGCCTACCGGGCGAGGCACGGGGCGGGCTATTCGGTCTTCGAGCACAACAGCCACGGCATCGAGCTCGAGCTGACGGTCTTCGTGCCGGTCGACGAGGGCGGCGGCGATCCGATCAAGCTGCAGAGGCTGCGCCTCCGGAACGATTCTTCCCGGGCGCGTTCCCTGTCAGTCACCTACTATGTGGGATGGACCCTAGGAGAGAATCGCGACTCGTCCCAGATGCACGTCACGACCGCCTGGAACGAGGATGCGCAGGCCATGATAGCCCATAATCGCTACCATCCCGAATACGGCGATCGAGTCGCCTTCGCCGCTATCAGCCCGGAAGCGAGTTCGCACAATGGCGACCGCGGGTCTTTTATCGGACGCAACCGCAGTCTGGCGCGGCCGGCGGCGATGGAGCGCTCGCGGCTCTCCTCGCGAAGCGGCGCGGGGATCGATCCTTGCGCGGCGCTGCGGACCGTCATCGAGATGGCTCCCGGCGAGGCGGTCGAGGTGCTGTGCATGCTCGGCCAGGCCGAGTCGCTGGCCCAGGCCCGCGAGCTGGTCCGTTCTTATCGGCACTCGAGAGTCGCGGATGCCGCGCTCGAGCGCACTAAGGCCTGGTGGGACGACCTGTTGGGAACTCTCGAGGTGCATACCCCCGAGCTCGCCGCGGATTTCCTGATCAACCGTTGGCTTCTCTACCAGTCCCTGAGCTGCCGCATGTGGGGGAGATCGGCAACCTACCAGTCCGGCGGCGCCTTCGGCTTCCGCGACCAGCTTCAGGACTCTCTGGCCTTCCTCTACTCCCGCCCCGGAATCACCCGAAAGCACATTCTCCTGGCGGCGAGCCGTCAATTCAAAGAAGGCGATGTGCAGCACTGGTGGCATCCGCCCGGCGGAGCGGGAATTCGATCCCGGATATCCGACGATCCTTTGTGGCTTCCCTACGTCGTCGCCCGATATGTCGAGATAACCGGCGACAAGGATATCCTGTATGAGCAAGTTCAGTTCTTGAGCGCTCCGCCGCTCGCGAGCTTTCAAACCGAGCTTTTTTCCACGCCGGAAATCGCCTCCAAGGGCGCGACCCTCTTCGAGCACTGCCGGCTCGCGGTCGCTGCCTGCATGGCTATGGGGCCCCACGGGCTGCCCCTCATCGGAACGGGCGACTGGAACGATGGACTCAACCTAGTGGGCGTCCGCGGCAAGGGCGAAAGCGTCTGGATGGGGTGGTTCCTCGCGGATGCGCTCCAGGGAATGATCATGCTTTCCGGCCTCGTCGGCAGGGCCGATCTCGGCGGGTCATTCGCCCAAGCGAGGACGGCGCTGATCCAGCGCGTCGAGCTCTCGGCATGGGACGGAGAATGGTACCTGCGCGCCTTCTTCGACGATGGGACGCCCCTCGGCTCTTCGTCGAGCGCGGAAATGTCGATCGATTCGCTGCCGCAGTCCTGGGCCGCTTTGAGCGGCGCCGCCGACCCGGATCGCGCGGACAAGGCGATCGAATCGGCCTGGCAGCGCCTCGTGCGAGAAGACGAAAGCCTGGTGCTGCTCTTCGAACCGCCCTTCGATAAGATGGAGCCGTCGCCCGGCTATATCGAAGGATACCCGCCCGGCGTGCGCGAGAACGGAGGCCAATACACGCACGCGGCCCTGTGGCTCGCGATGGCACTGGCCCGACGCGGAGACGGCGAGCGCGCGGCGAAGCTCCTGCGCATGCTCAACCCGATTGAGCGCGCGGGCAACCTCGACTCGGCCTGGCATTATGGGCTTGAGCCCTACGCGATCGCGGCGGACGTGTATCGTTTGCAGGAAGAGGTCGGCCAGGGCGGCTGGTCCTGGTATACGGGCTCGGCGGCGTGGATGTATCGCGCCTGGGTCGAAGAGATCCTGGGATTGAAGATACGAGGCGATACGATGAGTCTGGACCCGGTGATTCCAGGATCATGGGGAGGATTCTCCATGAGATACCGTCACGGCGAGGCTGTGTACGATATCCGCGTCGAGAACCCGGAAGGCCGGCAGCGGGGCGTTTCGTGGGTCGAGATGGACGCTCTGCGCTTGCCGGAAGGGGAGATTCACCTGGAAAGATCCCCATGCGAACGGAAAATTCTCGTTCGCATGGGGACGCCCATATGACCGCGAGCCTCGCAAGGGCCGGCGGTCTAGCCGATGCCGGCGATCACTTGAAGCGGTATCTGAGGCCGAGGCCGCCCGAAGGCTGGAAGGACGTGGATGGGAAAAGCTGCATGCCGAGGCCTATCTCGAGGTTCAGCTCTAGAGGCGTCTTCCTAAAGCGATAGACTATGCCGAAGGGGATGCGGAAGCCGATGCTCGCCCAGTCGGGGCCGACGTCGGATTGGAGGCCTGCCCCGATATAGAGCGGAAAATTCGCGTTCTGGATGACGAGGACGCGCGGGAACTCGAGGAGCCAGTTGGCCTGGAAGGAAAAGGACGGACTGCCGCCATAGCTCGCGAGATCCCATGCCGCCTTCGCTTCGAATGATTGCTCGCCGCCGTAGCCGTAGCGAAACGTGATGCCGGTAGGCTGTCCGAGGAAAATGCCGAGGGCGCCCCCCGAGGCTCCCCTATCGGTGTTGAAATCGGGGGCGGCGAAGAGACCCGCCACGGCGGTCATGCCGATTACGCCTAGTAAAAAAACCCTTCTAATAAACATTCTGTCTCCTTATGTCAGTCGCGCGAGGGGCTAATTTCTTCCCCGCTGCGCTATCGAATGAATACTCCGAAGTGCCGAGGGAGTCTGTGCGGTAGCCGTTTTGCGATCGGCCCCGCCTTTCAGACTAGCTCTTCCTCCGCCTCCACTCCCCGGGCGACATCCCTTCCGTTTCCTTAAAGGCAGCGTGAAATCTAGCTAGAGCGCCGAAGCCCGATTTCTCCGCGACGCGCTCGATAGTGTCGTTCGTTTCCCGAAGCAGCCGCTTTGCCCTGATGAGCTTGGCTCTTACGATCTCTTCGTGGAGGCTTCGTCCCATCTGCGCGCGAAAGCGGGTCTCGAGGGATCGTCGCGACGCGGGGACTAGCTCGAGTATGTCCGATACGTCGATGCCTTCGTGGGCATGGGCGCGTATGAAGGTGGCCGCGCGGGCGACGAGTTCGTCCTCGCTGGTGAAGATTCGCGTCGACTCGCGCTCGGCGACTTCTTTCGGCGGCACCGCGATGCGCGAGCCTTCGGGCGGGCCATCCTCTCCGAGGGCGCCAGAGAGTATCGCGTCCAGGGCGGCCGCCGCGCGGAAGCCTATGGCCTCGCAGTCGAGCATGATGCTCGAGAGGCTGGGCGAAGCGAGTTCGCAGAGAATGTCCTCGTTGTCCACGCCGAGAATGGCGAGGGATTCGGGGATAGCTAGAGCGAGCCTGCCGGCGAGCTCGGTGGCTCGAAGGCCCGTCGTATCGTTGCAGGCAAAAAGGGCCGTAGGCGCATCGAGGCCGGTAAGGAAGGATGCAAGCTCGCCTTCGGTTTCCCGGTTCTCGAGGCCTGACAGGCCTTCGGGAGCCCGCCCCTCCCACCAGGAGAGAGAACGCTCGAAGACGGGCAGGGGATTTTCCCTTTGAGCTCTGTCCCCACGCCGCTCGAGGCCTTTCTCGAAGCCCTCTCGCCTCTGATCGGACCACAAGGTGCCCGCAACGCCCAGGAAGGCGAAGCGGGAGAAGCCGCAGCCCAGGAGATGGATGGCGGCCTTATAACCCGTGAGGAAGTCGTCGTTGGTGACACTGCGGAAATGGGGGCGGGCATAGGCGCCCGCCACATCGACGACGGGCAGGCCTAGGGCGGCGAGTCTGTCCGCGGTCGCGGTATCTTCGACGCGGGCGATGATGCCGTCGCCCTCCCAGGAATTTATGTCGGTGAGGGAACGGAACATCCAGCCATAGCCGTAGAGCCGCCAGTCGGGCTTGGACTTGGCGTAGCGCACGAGCCCTCGGGCTATCCCATGTTCGTAATAGTCCGAAAGTTCCATACAAAGGGCGATTCTGCGCATTCCGATAGTAAGTATACGCAATTTGAGTATTGTTGCACTAGCGGAAAGGCACTAATCTCTTTTTGAGCAGCGAGAGCTGCAAGGAGGACTACATGGAATACGAATTTCCGAAGGCCAAGGAGCCGATAGTATCCGCCAAGAAGGACGATCTCATCGTCATCGCCGGGGCCGGCGGCTTTATCGCGGGCAATCTCGCCGCTTATTTTAAAAACAAGGGTTTTACCAGGATCAGGGCGATAGACAAGAAGCCCGTGTACGAGTGGTATCAGACCGTAAGCGGCGTCGAGAACCTCAGCCTCGACCTTTCCATAGAGAAGAATTGCCGCCGCGCCGTAGAGGGCGCCACGGAAGTGTACAACCTCGCTGCCGACATGGGCGGCATGGGCTTTATCGAGAGCCATCGCGTCGATTGCCTCCGCTCGGTCCTCATCAACACGCATATGGTAGAGGCCGCTTGGCGCGCGGGGGCTCAGCGCTACTTCTACTCTTCCTCGGCCTGCGCCTACAACACCGATCTGCAGAAGGACCCGCATGTGCGCGCCCTGAAAGAGAGCGACGCCTATCCCGCCATGTCCGAGCGCGGCTATGGCTGGGAGAAGCTCATCTCCGAGATGTTCTGCCAGGAATACTGGGCCGAGCGCGGCCTGGCCACCTTCATCGCCCGCTTCCATAACGTGTACGGCCCCTTCGGCACCTGGATGGGCGGCCGCGAGAAGGCCCCCGCCGCCATCGCGCGCAAAGTGCAGGAAGCGGTCGAGTCCAAGTCGGGCACCATCGACATCTGGGGCGACGGCAGCCAGACCCGCAGCTTCATGTACATCGACGACTGCGTGCAGGGCATCGACAAGATCACCCACTGCGACGCTCTCGTAGCGACGCCCATCAACCTGGGCTCCTCCGAACTCATCGAGATCAACTACCTCGTCACCCTGGCCGAGGAGATCGGCGGCGTGAAGCTGAAACGGACATACAGCCCCGACGCGCCCAAGGGCGTAGCCGGCCGCAACTCCGACAACAGCTTCATCAAGCAGGTCCTCAAGTGGGAGCCCGCGACCCCCTTCAAGGTCGGCCTCGAGAAGACCTACCGCTGGATCGAAACCCAGCGCGCAGCCCGCAAGGCCGGCAAGCGCGTAGTGGACTGATTCCATGGCTAACGACATAACCGACGTCATCGGCGGCATACCCTATCGGCTCGCGCTCTGCGGGGGCTGGATGGACCAGCCCTTCGTCTCGGAACGCGATCCTTCGCCTCCGGGCTCCATGACCGTCGTGGCGGTGGAGCCGGATTACCGCTTCATGGACAAGGCGGGCATGGCGACCAGCACGCGCAAGGTGGCGGTGAGGCTCTGGGGCGAGCGCCTTCCCGATCGGCCGCCGGCGGAGCTCGTGCGCGAGCTCTACGCCGAGGAGAACCGCGGCCTGGCCGAGCCTTCGGGCTCCCAGGACATGGTGGGCCTCGTCTATCCGGGCATAAACAGGATGGACTTCGACGCATCGATCGAGGGCGGAGTATTTCCCGTCAAGGTCGAGTCCTGCGAGGATCCGGGCGTGATAGCCTGGCTCGAGAAGAACCTCAAGATAGTGCACGTCGCCCAGAGGCCGTCCGGCTACAATCCCCTGGGCACCAAGAACCTCGAACCGGGATGGATACGCCGCCTGGGCGAGTCGGGACGGAATTGCTTCGATTCGATCGTGGCGCGCAGCCTTTCCGGCCTCCAGGCTTCCATGAACGTATCCATGCTCGCCTGGGAGGCCATCCTGCCGGCGACCCTGAGGCATCCTCTGCTGCAGGTCGATCTCGTCGGCCTCATGAGCTATTACAGAAAGGAATTCGGCGCCGCGATGTATTCGGGCTGCGGCGGCGGTTATCTGTTTATAGCTACCGACAGGCCGGTGCCCGGATCGTTCGGCTTCCGCGTGCGCCGATCGCCCGCGAAGGCTGTGACATGAGAGGCGTGGCGTGAGGCGGGTATTCGTCAGCGGCGCCTTCGCCGACCCGCGCTCGTACCAGCTTCGCTTCCTGCAGGAGGCGGCGAAGATCGGGCCTCTCACCCTGGTCCTCTGGCCCGACGAGGCGATATCGGCGATCAGGGGAACGGCGCCCAAGATGGGGCTGCCCGAGCGGATCTATTACTTCGAGGAGCTCAGGTATGTAGACAAAGTCGTGGCGGGCCCCGTCGGCCTCGATCCCGACCGCCTCGATCTAGGAGGGCGCGGCGAGCTCGGCGGCGATCCGGCCCTGTGGGCCGTCTGTCCCGCGATCGGCGGCTCGGCGGAGTCGCCAAACGCGGCCAAGCGCTCGTGGTGCCGGTCCCGAGGCGTCGAGCTCCGCGAGATACCCGAGCCCTCCTTGGCGGGGTTCCCCTACGAGGCGCCGCCCATCGCGGCTCCGCGCGTAGCGGGGCGCAAGCGCGTGATAGTGACGGGCTGCTACGACTGGCTGCATACCGGCCACCTGCGCTTCTTCGAGGAGGCCTCCGGATACGGCGAGCTCAACGTCGTCATCGGCTCGGACGCCAACGTGAGGCTTCTCAAAGGAGAGGGTCATCCCCTCCTATCGCAGGCCGAGCGCGGCTATGTCGTCGGCTCGTTCCGCAGCGTCGCGCGCTGCCTCGTCTCCTCAGGCTCGGGCTGGCTCGACGCGGAGCCCGAGATACGGGCCCTCGGGATCGAGCGCTACGTGGTGAACGAGGATGGGGACAAGGCCGATAAGCGGCGCTTTTGCGAAGAGAACGGCATCGAGTACATCGTTCTCAAGCGGACGCCCAAGGAAGGGCTGCCCAGGCGAAGCAGCACCGACCTGCGCGGCTTCTGATGGAGGCAGCATGCGATTTGCATTGATATTGGCCGGAGGGTCGGGCACCAGGCTCTGGCCCCTGTCGCGCGAGGCCCTGCCCAAGCAGCTCGCCCCGCTGGCTGGCGGTCGCAGCCTCCTCGAGGAAGCCTACCGCCGGCTCGAAGGCCTTGTGCCCGAAGCCCGCCGCTTCGTCTGCGGCGCCGAGCGCCACCGCGCCGCTTCGCTCGCGCGCGTTCCCGGCCTCGGCCTTCCCTCGGCCTCGGGCATCGCGCGGTACATCGGCGAAAGCGAAGGGAGGGACACCTTGGCCGCCCTCGCCCTCTCTTCCGCCCTGATCGCGCGCGAAGATCCCGAGGCTGTAATCGCTGTGTTCACCTCCGACCACGTCATCAGGCCCGAGGCGGCTTTCCGCGCCCTCGTCGATAGCGCCTATTCCTTCGTCGAGGCGAGGCCCAAGGCGCTTGTCACCTTCGGCGTGGCTCCCGACAGACCCTCGACAGGCTTCGGCTACCTCGAGCTGGGCGAAGAGCTGGGCGGCGGGGCGAGGCGCGTGGCCCGCTTCCTCGAAAAGCCCGACGCCGCGGCGGCAGCTGCCTTCGTCGCGGCGGGAAGCGGCAAGTACCTGTGGAACTCCGGCATGTTCCTCTGGCGAGCGTCGCGTTTCCTGGAACTGGTCGGCCGCTACGAGGGCGAGCTCGCCGCCGCCATTTCGCGCATCGCGTCGGCCGCCGATGGCCCCGGGTCGGGCTTGGGCGACCCGGAACGCCTCGCCGCGGCGATCGCCACGGCCTATCCCTCCCTCAAGAAGCTCAGCGTCGATTACGGCGTAATGGAACCGGCCTCCAAGGATCCAGAGGTCCTCATCGCGGCCCTGCCCCTCGCCATCGAGTGGCGGGACATAGGCTCATGGCCTGCCTACGGCGAGCTTTTAGAGCGCGACGCGGCCGGCAACGCCTCCCTGGGCGAGACCGTCCTCGTCGAGAGCTCCGGCAATGTGGCCGTCTCTACGGAAACCGGGCATCTCATCGCCTGCCTCGGCTGCGAGGACCTTGTCGTGGTGCATACGAGCGACGCGACTCTGGTCTGCCCTAAGGACAGGGCCGACGAACTTAAAAAGCTCTATGCCGTCGTCGCCGCCTGGGAAGGCGGCAAGTATCGCTAGAGGAAGCGCAGCATGAGAAAAGCGGCAGTATTGTTCTTGGCCTTCCTAGCCATCGGGACGGCCGCGGCGCAGAGCGATTTTATAGCCCTGTGCAAGACGGGTACGCCAGAGCAGGTATCGACGGCATTGAGCGCGGGCGCCGACGCGAATCGTCGGGACGCGAACGGCATGACTCCGCTGATGTTCGCGGGCGCTTTCGCTCGAGACCCCGACGTGATCGCGATCCTGCTGAAGGCGGGCGCCGACCTGGGCGCTCGGGATAAACTCGGCGATACGGCGCTGATGTGGGCGGCCGCCGCCACGAAGAACCCTGTCGCGCTAAAGGTCCTGCTACAGGCCGGCGCGGACATAGAGGCTCGGGGCACGAACGGCGCGACCGCGTTGATGCTCGCCGCTTGGCAGAACCAGAGTCCCGACGTTATAGCCGTGCTCCTGAAGGCCGGCGCGGATGTGGACGATCGGGCCTACGCCGGCACTACGCCCCTGATGTACGCGGCGTGGAAAAACCCCAATCCCGAAGTGCTGCGAGAGCTCCTGAAGGCCGGCGCGGACGCGAAGCTGCGGGACGGCGCGAAAAAATCGGCCTTCGACTATGCCCAGGAAAACGGAGCTCTGAAAGGCAGCGAGGCCTATCGAGAGCTCGAAAAAGCGCAGGGCTGAGAAAGAGGCGGCCGCATAAAAATAACCGCGGCCGCTTCGCCATTCTCTCCCTTCGGTAGTACATTGATTCCATACTATGAGCTCAAACGCCTTTTACGACGCGCATTGCCATACCCTCACGCTTTCGCACCCGAGCTTCCTCGCTTTTACGCAGACGCTGAGGCGCCGAGGCCTCGAGGAAGTCTATGCTCAGGTGACGGCGCCCAACTACCTCATCGCCGCCTTGTTCTTCAAGACCGGCGAGCGCATGCGCAATATGCTGTCGGTGATGGAGCGCGACGTCGGCTCGATCTTCGAGCTCATGGAAGACGACCTGGCGGGAAAGTTCGCCAAGGATGACGACGAAGCGCCCCTTCTCGCCGACGGCGAGCTGAGGCTGGGGGATCTCCGTTTCGACCGACTTGTCATATGCCCCCTCATCATGGACTTCCAGTGCGCGGCCTACGTCCCCTCCGAGGGAACCTACTACGACCGGCCGAGGGCCAAGCCCGTCTCGGCCCAGATCCGCGACGTGCTCGAAGGGATCAGGGACTATCGCCGCGCGAGGCGCGGGGGCTTTCTCGAGATACGGCCCTTTCTCGGCATCGACACGCGGCACTATTCGGCCAAGGAGCTCGCCGTTTTCCTCGACGCCGCCTTCAAAGGTTATGGGAAAGGCAAGGCGGCCGCTCGCGCCGCCGCGTCGCGGCGAGCTTTCGCCTCGATGGTCGATTACGATGAGGCGTCGCCGGTCCACGGCCGCTTCGCGGGCATCAAGGTATACCCGCCCCTCGGCTTCGATCCCTGGCCCGAGGGCGGAGACGAGCGCGAGAAGGTCGAGCTCCTCTGGTCTTTCTGCGAGCGTCGCGACATCCCCGTCGTCACGCATTGCGACGATCAGGGCTTCCGCGTCGCCAAGATAGAAGAGGCTTGGACCTACAGCTCCCCCGCGCGATGGGAGCCAGTCTTCCGCGCCTATCCGGACTTGCGCCTCGACTTCGCCCACTTCGGCGCGCAGTATTCGCATCCGATCGGACGACCCGCCTGGACGGAATGGACCGACCGAATCGTCAAGCTTATGGCGGACAACGCCAAGGTCTACGCCGACTTCTCCTTCGACGGCACCGATGCGGAGTATTACCGATGGCTCGGAGCCTATCTCGGCAGGATGAGCTCCGGACTCGCCAAGCACGTCGAGGGGAGGCTGTTCTTCGGCTCCGATTTCATCGTCAACCTTTCGAAGGCCAGGTCGTACACGGATTATTTCAGGACCTTCGCCAAAGCGCCCTTTATCGACGAGCTTAAAGCCCGCTTCGGCCACGAGAATCCGGAGAAATTCCTATTCGGCGATTGAGGGCTCCCCGGTCTCGCAAAAAACGCTCCGCCCGTCAAAAAGAAGTCCGCCTCAAATGCCCATCTCGTACACCCGATAGCGCCGCGAGGGTCTCGCGTCGGTATCGGTCATCGCGCGCTCCTGTCCAGCCAATCTTCGAAAAGAGCGAGGGCCCGGGGCATGGAGGCGCGGCCGAAACCGAGGCGAAAGCGCGCCGGGCCGCTCGAGAAGCATGAGCCCGGCAGGATCATGACGCCCGTCTCCGTCGCGAGGCGCCGCGCGAGAACCTCGGCGTCCCCGAGCGCGAGGAGGCGGTCGGCGAACTTCGGGAATCCGATCGACCCGCCCTCGGGCGCCGTCCACGAGATTAAGCCGCGCCGCCGAGCGAAGAAGCCGTCGAGGAGGGCGAGGTTCGAGGCGACGATGCCGCGGCTGCGCGAGACGAGAAGGGGAAGGTGGCGGACCGCGACGAGCGCGAGGAACTCCGAGGGCCCCGACGAGCAGATCGTGCCGTAGTCCTTGACCGCCGCGACGGCGTCCAGGATGTCGGCGCGCTTTGTCGCGAGCCATCCTATCCTTAGGCCGGCGAGGCCGGCGCTCTTGGAAAGCACGTTGAGCGAAATACCGTTTTCGTAGGCCTCGCAGGCGGCCGGCAATCGGCGGCCAGGGTCGCGCTCGAGGCCGCGGTACACCTCGTCCGAGAAGAGGAGGGCGCCGGCTTTCGCGCAGAGCGCCACGATCGCGTCGAACTCCTCGCGCGTCGGCAGGGCCCCCGTCGGGTTGTGCGGAGCATTGAGGACGACGAGCTTGGTCCTGGATTCCAGGAGCCGGGCGAGGGCATTGACGTCGAAGGCCCAGCGGCGGCTCTCGCCAAAGCCCTCCTCTCGGAGCGGCCAGGGGTCCACGGCGCAGCCCAGCGCCCTGGGTATCTCGGATAAGGACTGGTAGCAGGGGAAATTGACGACCACGTGGTCGCCCGGCGAGAGCGCGGCGAGGCAAAAGTCGAGGATCGCCTCCTCGGCCCCCGCGTGGACGATGACGGACTCGGGGCCTAAGCCATCGTAAAGCCGCGCAAGGCCGGCGCGGAGTCCTCCCTCGCCCCGAGTCTCGGTATAGCCCAATCTCAGGCCGAGGAATTCGTCTTGGGAACCCGGTTCGAGGGCGAGAAGCTCTCCAGCGGACATCGTCTCGCAGTCCGAACTCGAGAGGAGATGGCGCGCCGTGAATTCGTATTCGGCGAAGTAGCGCTCGAGGGCGAAGGGACGAAAGAAGGCCATGGACGCGATGATCGCACGAGTCGCGCGCGTTAACAAGGCCGCGATCGCGGGCCGTAGACGAGAGTGAAGTTGCCCTCGAGAATTTCGCGGAGCTCTTCCCTGTCTATGCATCGCAGGCGCGCCATGCCCTCCACGATCGGTCCAAGATCCTCGGGCCGGCAGAAATCGGCTCTCTTGGGCGGCTGCCAGGGCGCGTCGGTTTCGGATAGGAGACGCTCCGTCGGGACGGCGGCGCAGGCGGCCGCCGCGCGCTTGTTGCCGTTGAGTATCGGGGCGCCGAACGAGAAGTAGGCGTTCACGCCCTTGGCGAGAAGGGACTCGGCGTCGTTCGCCGTGCCCGGGAACGAGTGGAATATCGCGGCCTGCAGGCGCTTGAGCCGCGGCGCGTAAGCGAAGGCCATATCCATCGCCTTGCGAAGGTGGAGGAGGATGGGCAGGCCGAATCGCTCGGCGAGGTCGAGCTGGTACTCGAAGACGCCGCGTTGCGCGCTTTCGTTCTCGCTCGACCTGCCCCGCTCGGGCCTGTCGCCGAAAAAATCGAAGCCGGCCTCGCCTATCGCGGCCAGGCGGCCTTCGGCGGCCAGGCGGGCGAGGAAATCGGCGTTCTTCCACACGGCCCGCTGGGGGTGCATGCCGAAGCTCGAGACGAAGGATGGCAGCCTGGATCGCAAGGATTCGACGCGGTCCCACTCGCCTTCGTCGTGGCTGGCGGCGCAGCAGGTCCATCGCGTGCCGGCGATCCGCTCGGGGAATCCCGGGTCACGGTCGATTAGGTCGGCGAGGTGGATGTGGGCGTCTGCGGCCGCGGCTTCCATGTTGTATAGCCCTCCCCGGCGAGTGTATCCTTCCGCATGGCGCCGGGGCAATCGCTTCGATCCGCCGATCGTTCGCCAGGAGGAGCCGATGTCCGATACAATCGTCGTCTATGTCACCAGGAACGGCCACTCGCGCGATCTGGCCCTCGACCTTGGCAAAAGGCTTGGGGCTGAGGTCCTCGAGATCGGGGACCTAGTGAACAGGAAGGGGCTTTTCGGCTGGCTCAAATCGGGCAGGCAGGCGGCGATGGGCGCCGCCGCGCCGATACGCGACCCCGGCGTCGAGCTCGGCAAGTACAAGACGGTCATCCTCGTTCAACCCGTGTGGGCTTCCGCGGTGTGTCCGCCTATCCGGACCTGGATCCGCGCCCACGCCAAGGAGCTCGGGGGCAAGCGCATCGCCGTGCTCGCCTCGGCCTACGGAAGCCTGGACGATGCGATCCGAGCCAAGTTCGAGACCGAGTTCGCCGCCGCGCTCGGGCCCCTCGCCGCCTGCGCCGTCGTCCGACGGAAGGACGAGGCATCGGTCAGGGAGAGGGTCCTGGCGGATTTCGCGGCGGAGCTGACTCGGGTCTAGGCTCATGCCTCTCCCCGATTGCGCGCTTACAGGCGGAAGGATCGTCCTTCCGCGCTCCATCCTGGAGGGCGGGGCCATCGTCGTCCGCCGCGGGAAGATCGAGGCGGTGCTCGAGCCCGGCGAGCGACTGCCCGCGGGTCTTCCGCGCCGCGACCTTGGGCGCGCCTGGGTCACGGCCGGCCTCGTGGAGCTGCACATCCACGGCTGCGAGGGCGTCGCCTTCGACGCCCTCGGTCCAGACCCGACGGCCGGCGCCGAGGCCCTCGCGAGGGCGGCGGCCTTCCTGCGCGAGCGCGGGGTCACCACCTTCGTACCCACGGTCGTCTCGCGCGAGGCTGCGATATCGGGCCTCGCGGCCGCCTTGGACGAGCTCGCCCCCGAGCGCGAAGAAGTGCCCGGCATCTACATCGAAGGCCCCTTCGTGAACCCCGCGCGGCGCGGCGGCATTCCGCTCGATGCGATCAGCGATCCCGACTCGCGGCTCCTCGGGCGGATCATCAACCTCGCGCGCGGCCGCATGGCGCTCATGACCCTCGCCCCCGAGCTGCCGGGCTACCGCGAAATCCTCGCGCGTCTCGAGGCCGTGGGCGTCTTGCCTTGCCTCGGCCATTCCGACTGCAATATCGATCGCATAACGCTTCCATCGGGCCGCTTCTCCATCACCCACCTGTTCAACGCGATGTCGCCGATCTCGCACAAGGAGAGCGGCCTCGCCATGCTGCCCTTCCTCGACCGCAGGGCCTTCGTCGAGCTGAATCCCGACGGAGAGCGCGTCAACGACGCGGCTTTAAGGCTCTGCGCCTCGGCCCTCGAGCCCGATAGGCTCATGCTGATATCCGACGCCTCGATGGGAAGTCGTTTGTTCGCGCCCGAGCTTCTTCGCAATTGGCTCAAGGTGACGGGCTCCTCGGTTCCCAACGCCGTGCGCATGCTCAGCCTCACGCCCGCCCATGCCCTCGGCATCGACGACCGTCGTGGCGCGATAGCCCCCGACCTCGACGCGGTGCTCGTAGTATGGAAGGGCGAGTTCGAGGCCGCGGCGGAGATACTGGAATAGCGGCTCTACTCAGCCTACGGCTTTCCTTAAGGCGGACCAAGCCTCCGCCTCGAGTCCGGCGATGCCCTCGAGGCGGCGCGAGAGCCCGCTCAGGGCGGCGCGCGCGGCGGCTTCCTCCATCCCGGCGCCCTCGGTGGCCGCGCGGCAGAGCTCGGCCGCCTCTTCCCATGCGTCGCCTATCGCCTTGTACGACGGGGCCAGCTTCCCGACGGCCGCGGGCGCTCCGAGCGCCGACGCCTCGGCGAGGAAGCGGCCGAACATGTAGCGGAAGCAGCCGCCCCCCGTGCCGCCCTTGGCATTTACGAAGATGTACAGGTTGAAGAGGGTCTCGCTCAGCCTATTCGGTTCCAGGACATCGGGCCAGACGAGGCATTCCTTCGAGGCCTTGGCTATCCCCTTTACTCCGATGTTGGCTATGGGCGGGTCGAGCATGAGGGCGCATTGGTTGCGTATCGCGAGGACGAGCTCCTCGGGGCGAGGCTCGCGCGCGCCCTCGAAATCGAAGCGCCACCAGGCGCGGCCCGGCGGGAAGGGTTTGTACCGCGAGGCGCGGGCCGCGCTCAAGGCGTCGGCGGGCACGGCGTGCAAGGGCCCTTCCCGGTCAGCGACGAGATAGCCGCCCTTCTCGGCCTCCGCTCCCGAGGCGACGCCGCAGGCGACGACCACGTGACCGCCGAAGTGATACTCCTGGCCCCCGAAGTCGAGGTATGGCAGGAAGCCCATATCGACTTGGAGCATTACCGGCCTGCCCGCGTCGAGCTCGGCCCCGAGGGAGCGCTCGGCGGACGCGTCGCTCGAGGAGGACTTCCGCTCGATCCTCACCCCTGTCCTCGCGCCGGCTATCGCCTCCATGCTAGGCCTTGGCTGAGCCCTCCCGCCGAGGAAGGGCGCTTGGCCCTTGAACCTGAAGTACGCGAAGCCCACTCCTTCCCCGAGGCCTAGGAGGAGTTCCTCCGACAGATCATGCCCCGCCCAGGCGTAAACGTGCCGCATCGAACCCGTAACGCAGTGAAGCGTCTCGAAATGCTTAAAGCCCGGAACGGTAGTCATACTCATTGAGCGCCTTCTTTAGCGGCCATTTTTCGCAGTCCCGCCTCGAGATCGGCCGCCCATTCCGACCCCGCGCGGATCATCGTCAGGATATAATCGTCAAGCATAGCGCAAAGGCGTTCCCCCTCTCAGGGCCCGAAGCGTATAATCGCCTCCATGGATCCGTCTCGCCGCCTTCGCGATATCGGCATACTCGCCCATATCGATGCCGGAAAGACAAGCTTGACCGAGCGCCTCCTCTTTATCTCCGGCCGAATCAGGAGAGCCGGCGATATCGACGAGGGCACGACGGTCACCGATTATCTCGACGTCGAGCGCGAGCGGGGAATTACCGTCAAGGCCGCTGCGGCCCGTCTCGAGTGGGAGCGCATGCCGCCCGGGACGGCCGGCGCGCTGCGCATCAATCTCATCGATACGCCGGGTCATGTGGACTTCTCGTCGGAGGTCGGGCGCTCGCTTCGAGCGTTCGACGGGGCGGTTGTACTGATCTGCGCGGTGGCCGGAGTCCAGTCGCGCACCGAGGTCCTCTATCGGGCATGCGTCCGCCGCGGCCTCGCCAGGCTCGCGTTCGTCAATAAAATGGACAGGAAGGGCGCTTCCTTCGCGCGCGCCTTCGGCGATCTTTCCTCCATCCTCGATCCGCTGGCCGTAGCCGTCCAGCTGCCCTGGGGCGAAGGCGAGTCCTTCCACGGGGTAGTGGACCTCGTCGATATGAAGGCCTACGATTTTTCGGCTTTAGATACCGATGGCTCCGTCAGCGAACTTTCTATCCCCCGGAGACCTCTGCCCCTGCCCCTTCCGCCCGAGCTTGCCGCTGCGGCGGCGCGGGCGAGGTCGGCTCTCGTGGAAGCACTCGCCGGAGGCGACGCCGGAGGCGACGGGGCTATGGACGAGCAAGGTCTCCTCGAGGACTTTGTGGCCGGCAGGGAAAGTCCCCCCGCGAGGCTCCGCGCCGCGCTCCGCTCGGCGACCCTGGCCGGCCGCGCGACGCCGGTTCTCTGCGGCTCGGCCTTCTCCGACGGCGCCGCCGCTCTCCTGCTCGACGCCGTCGCCGATTACCTGCCCGCCCCCGACGAAGCCGCCCGTCCGGAAGGGACGGACCCCGCGACGGGCGCCGCCCTCGTCCTCGGCCCCGACGATCCTTTTTCGGGACTCGTCTTCAAAACGAGCGGGGACCCGCACTTCGGCAGGCTCTCGTGGCTGCGCGTCCGTTCGGGGAAGATAGCCGCGGGAGACAAGGTCCTCGACGTCGGGGCGGGCAAGCTCGTTCGCATAACGCGTATCTTCGATATTCAGGCGGATCGGCTCGAGGCGGTCGATGACGCCGCCGACGGGGATATCGTCGCTCTGGCCCTCGGCGCTCAAGGCGTGGGTACGACCGGGACCACTCTCTGCGATCCGCGCAGGCCGATACTCTACGAGAGCATCGCCTTCGACGAGCCAGTCGTCTCCCTCGCCCTCGAGCCGATGACGAGCGAGGACGGCGAGCGCCTGCGCAAGGGCGCGGCCGCCCTCGCCGACGAGGACCCTTCGATCAGGCTGCGTGAGGATCCACAGACCGGGCGGATCGAGCTTTCCGGTATGGGCGAGCTTCATCTCGAGGTTGCCGCCGAGCGCCTCGCGCGCGGCTACGGCGCGCTCCTTGGGGCGCGCTTCAGGCTGGGTAAGCCCCGCGTAGCCTACCGCGAGCTCCTCGCGGGGCAGGCCTCGGCGGAAGTGGCGTTCGACCGCGACCTGGGAGGCGAGAGAGCGAGGGCGACTGTGGCTCTGCGGCTCGGGACGGACGCCGACGTAAAGGGCTTCTCCTTTTCGGTCGAGTCCTCCCTCCGCGCCGCGCCCGCCATAATGGAGGCCGCGCGCCGAGGCGCAGAGGCCGCTCTCAGCGTAGGGCCGGGCGCGGGCTTCCCCCTCGAAAGCGCGCGGGTCGTCCTCGAGGCCGTCGTCCTTCCCGGCGGCTCCCTTTCGTCGCCCGGCAAAGTCGCGGAGCGCGCGGTAGAGATAGCCGCCTCCCTTGCGGCGGGACGCGCGCTGCGCGAGGCGGGGACGCGAATAGTGGAGCCCGTGATGCGCATCGAGATGACCGTGAGCGAGGATTTCCTCGGCGTCGCGGCGGCGGCCGTGTCGGGAAGGGGCGGACGCATCGAGTCGATGGACACCGCGCCCGAGGGCCGGAGCATCGTGTCGGGAGCGGCCCCCCTCCGCTGCCTCTTCGGCTTCGCGGGCGAGCTGCGCTCGGTCACGGAGGGCAGGGTCGAGTACGCCGCGCGCTTCCTGCGATATGAATCCCTGCCGCCCGATTTCACGGACTACTAATAGGCCGACCCGGGTCGCGGAACATGAACATTCGCTACTTGATTCGCTCTCGACTCTCCTATATACTCCGGACGCTAACTTAGAAAACCATTGGCGGGACGAAGCCAAGGAGGAGTTTTTATATGGCCAAAGAGAAGTTCGAGCGCACGAAACCCCATATGAACGTCGGTACGATCGGTCATATCGACCACGGCAAGACGACGCTCAGCGCCGCTATCACGCAATATTGCTCGCGCAAATTCGGCGATAAAGCGATGAAGTTCGACGATATCGACAACGCGCCCGAAGAGAAGGCCCGCGGTATCACGATCAATACCCGGCACCTCGAGTATCAGTCCGCCAAGCGCCACTACGCGCACATCGACTGCCCCGGCCACGCAGATTACATCAAGAACATGATCACCGGAGCCGCGCAGATGGACGGCGCCGTCCTCGTCGTGTCCGCCCCTGACTCGGTCATGCCCCAGACCCGCGAGCACGTCCTCCTTGCCCGCCAGGTCGGCGTCCCTTCCGTCCTCGTCTTCCTTAATAAGATTGACCTCGTCGACGATCCCGAGCTCATCGAGCTCGTCGAGGAGGAGATCCGCGACCTCCTTACCTTCTACAAGTTCCCCGGCGACAAGACCCCGATCATCAAGGGCGCCGCCTTCAAGGCCCTCTCCGAGCCCGATAACACCGAAGCTACCAAGTGCATCCAGGAACTCCTCGACGCTATGGATACCTTCTTCCCCGATCCCGAGCGCGTAACCGACAAGCCTTTCCTCATGCCGATCGAGGACGTCTTCTCCATCTCCGGCCGCGGCACGGTCGTCACGGGCCGCATCGAGCGCGGTATCGTCAAGCTCAACGAGACGGTCGAGATCGTCGGCATCAAGCCGACCAAATCCACGGTCGTCACGGGCATCGAGATGTTCAACAAGCTCCTCGACGAGGGTCGCGCGGGCGATAATGTCGGCACCCTCCTTCGCGGCATCGACAAAAAAGAGGTCGAGCGCGGCCAGGTTCTCGCCAAGCCGGGCACGATTACGCCGCACACAAAGTTCAAGGGCCAGGTCTACGTGCTCAATCAGGCCGAGGGCGGCCGCCACAGCCCCTTCTTCGCCGGCTACCGGCCCCAGTTCTATTTCCGCACGACGGATATCACCGGCACCGTGACCCTCCCCGAGGGCAAAGAAATGGTCATGCCCGGAGACAATACCGAGATTGTCGTCGAGCTGATCTATCCGATCGCAATGGAGAAGGGCCTCAAGTTCGCCATCCGCGAGGGCGGCCACACTGTCGCCTCCGGTCAGGTAACGGAAGTAATCGCGTAATCGTTTCGTGATTGCGCGCCACGGAAGGGTTTTGCCTTTCTGCGTGGGCCCCTTCCTGCGCGTAACGTGGAGCGACTCTTGGCGGGCTTTTTATTATCGGTTTTTCGATCGGCAACGGCTATGCGCGCTGCCGGCAACTGTGATAAGTTAACCACCGGTCGGTCGCCCTCGGGCGGTTCGGCCGGTTTATGGCGGGGCTCCCCGGCCCCGCAGCGATGCGCTTTGGTTGTTCGCCCGCCAGGGTACCGCAACCGGGGACGATCGCAAGAGATCTTTGGAGGATTGCATGAAGGACAGGATTCGAGTCAGGCTCAGAGGCTTTGATGTCCGTCTTATCGACGACAGCGCGAGAGGCATTGTACAGACCGTCCAAAAGGCGGGCGCAAAAGTTTTGGGGCCTATCCCCCTTCCTACGCGCATCAATAAGTACACAGTCCTTCGCTCTCCCCATGTGCACAAGAAGTCACGGGAGCAGTTCGAGATGAGGACGCACAAGCGCCTGATCGATATCATCGATCCCACGCCCGATGTCATGGACGCGCTCATGAAGCTCGAGCTGCCCGCCGGCGTCGACGTAGAGATCAAGCAGTAAAGGCTTTAGCCTTAACCGCGAAGCTGTAAACGCAGGGTCGGGTTTGGCCTGCCGCCAAACCGAAGCCGGCGCGTTCAACGCTAGGAGTTGTGGAATGATCGGACTGATCGGAAAGAAGACGGGCATGACCCAGGTCTTCGACGATATCGGGCGCCTTATCCCCGTCACGGTGATAGAATTCGCCCCGAACGTCGTGGTCGGCAAGAAGACCGTCGAGAAAGACGGTTACAGCGCCGTCGTGCTCGGCGTTTACGACAAAAAGAAAACAAGAGTAACAAAGCCATACGGCGGACAGTTCCCCGAGGGCGTCGCTCCCACCAGAATTCTGCGCGAGCTGCGCGACTTCGAGAAAGAAGTGACCGTAGGAGAAAAGCTCGGCGTTGCCGCCCTCGATGGCCTCCGTTTCGTGGATGTGTGCGCGACCAGCAAGGGCAAGGGATTTCAAGGCGTAATGAAAAGATGGAATTTCGGCGGTGGCCGCAATACGCACGGCTCCAAGTTCCACCGCGAGCCTGGTTCCACCGGTCAGAGCACCTATCCCCACAAGACCTTTAAAAACGTAAAGCTCCCTGGCCGCATGGGCGGCGAGCGGGTCACGATGCAGAATCTTAGGGTCGTCCGCATAGACGCGGAAGGCTCATTCATCCTGGTGCGCGGCGCCGTTCCAGGTCACCGCAACTGCGACGTGCTCGTGCGCGACGCGGTCAAGAAAACGAAGTAAGGCGGAGGACCCAAAGTGGAAGGGAAAGTAGTTTCCTTGAAGGGGAAGGAGCTCAGGAGCATTGAGCTCTCCGACGCCGTATTCGGTCTTCCCGTTAATGACGATGTCATCTATTATGCGATTAACAACGAGCTCGCAAATAAGCGTTCTGGCACCGCGTGCACGAAGGATCGCGGCGAAGTCCATGGCTCCAACCGCAGGCCTTATGCCCAGAAGGGCACGGGCCGCGCTCGCCAGGGCGACGTTAAGTCGCCCGTGTACGTCGGCGGCGGTACGGCCTTCGGCCCCAAGCCCAGGGATTTTTCCTTCGTTCTGCCCAAAAAGGTAAAACGCCTGGCTATGAAGACCATCCTGAGTCTCAAGGCGCGGGATGGCACCATGGCCATCGTCGAGGACTTCACCGTCGATACCGGGAAAACCAAGGATTTCGTAAAGAAGATCGCGGCGATAGCGTCCGGCAAAGACGCTATCCGCACGGTGGTCATACTAAAGGACGATGACGCGGAAGTTAAGCGCGCCGGACGCAATATACCTTGGCTGAGCTTCCTCTCGTACAACCGACTGCGCGCCCACGACCTCTTTTATGGAAGAAAGGTCATTGTGCTCGAATCGGCCGCGAAGGGACTCAACGATTTTTACGCGGACAAGTAAGGAGTCGGAGAATGGAATACGATTCGATCCTTATCGCGCCGGTGCTGACCGAGAAGAGCAACGTCGCCCGCGATGGCGGGCACTATGCCTTCAAGGTAGATCCCCGGGCAGATAAGCGCCAGGTGATGGAAGCGGTCCGACGCATGTTCAGCGTGAACCCGGTCGCCTGCAACATTATCAATGTCAAGTCCAAGCCGAAGCGGCTCCGCAACCGCCCCGGCAAGACCGCGACCTGGAAGAAAGCGATAGTCAGGCTCTCGCCCGGCGAGAAGATCGCCGTCTTCGAGGGCGCGTAACATGTTTCACATGTTGACTGCGAGGAATTTGATTGCACGTGCCCGCATCCCGCGGGCCGCGTATAGGACGCGGGGGTAATAGCGATGGGAATCAAGACATTCAGGCCGATAACGCCGGGCCTCAGGCACCGCATTCAGGTGGTCAATACCGAGATCACCAACAACCTGAGCGAGCCCGAGAAGTCCCTTACCCGCGGCAAGAAGTCGCACGGCGGGCGTGCCTCGAATGGCCGCATCTCCGTCCGGCATCAGGGCGGCGGACACAAGCAGAAGTACCGCGAAATCGACTTCAAGCGCGACAAGGCTGGAGTGCCCGGCGTCGTGGCCGCGATCGAGTACGACCCGAATCGCTCGGCGAACATCGCCCTTATACATTATGTCGATGGCGAGAAGCGCTATATACTCAGCCCGAAAGGCCTAGAGGTCGGAAAGAAGATCATTGCCGGGCAGACTGCCCCGATCGAGCCGGGCAACGCTCTGCCCCTCGAGGCGATACCGGTCGGCATTACCGTGCATAACGTAGAGCTCACCCTAGGCAAGGGCGGCCAGATGGCGCGCTCCGCGGGCGCCTCTGCCCTCATAGCGGCCAAAGAGGGCGATTATGTCGTCCTCAAGCTGCCGTCGGGCGAGCTTCGCATGGTTTTCAGGAAGTGCATGGCGACCATCGGCTCCGTCGGCAACGACGAGCATATGAACGAGCGCCTAGGCAAGGCGGGCAGGACCCGCTGGCTCGGTGTGCGCCCCACCGTGCGAGGTACCGTAATGAACCCGGTAGATCACCCGCACGGCGGCGGCGAGGGACGGGGCAAGGGCTACAAGCAGCCAGTGTCTCCGTGGGGCCAGCCGGCGAAGGGTTATAAGACGCGCGACACGCATAAGCCGTCCAGCCGCTTCATCGTCAAGCGCAGGAAGTGAGGTAAGAGCCGATGTCCAGGTCCGTAAAGAAGGGGCCCTTCATCGAGAAGAGCCTGTACAAGAAGATCATGGAGACGAGCAAATTGGCGGGGGACAGGAAGATGGTGAAGACCTTCTCCCGAACCTCGACGATCATCCCCGAAATGGTAGGGATGACCATCTCCGTATACAACGGGAAGACGTGGATACCGGTTTATGTGACCGAAAACCTCGTCGGCCACAAGCTTGGCGAGTTCGCCCCGACGCGCGTATTCCGCGGTCACGCCGGCAGCGACAAGAAAGCCGAGAAGAAGTAGGGGCGGGAAATGGCTGATACCAAGACAGGATACCGCGCCACGGCCAAGTGGCTCATGGCCTCGCCCTCCAAGGTCCGCCCCGTGGCAGATCTCGTGCGCAAAAAGCCTTATGCCGAGGCGATCGCGATCCTCGACAACGTACCCAACAAGGGCGCAGGCCTCATAAAGAAGGTCGTCGTCTCTGCGGCCGCGAACGCCCTCAATCGGAACCGGAAGCTTGATGAGGACATGCTCTTCATTAAGGAGATCCGGATCGACGAGGGACCGCGCATGAAGCGGGTGTGGTTCAGGGCGCGAGGCCGCGCCGACATGTTCCTCAAGAGGATGTGCCACATCTCTTGCGTCATCGACGAGATCGGAAAGAAGACGGAGGCGTAATGTGGGAAATAAAGTAAATCCCATCGGGCTGCGCTTAGGAATCAACAAGGATTGGAAGTCCCGCTGGTACGTCGATCCCCGCGATTACGCCAAGACGCTCCACGAGGACCTCGCCCTTCGCCGCCGGATAGTCGAGCTGCCCGAGTGCAAGGGCGCCGACATCTCCGAGGTGGAGATTGTCCGCCATCCGCAGCGGGTGACCATCGTAATCCATACAGCGCGCCCCGGCGTCCTCATAGGCGTCAAGGGAGCGAACATAGAGCGTATCGGAGCCGAGCTTCAGAAGATCGCGACCAGGAAAGTCCAGATCAAGATCAAGGAAGTCAAGAAGACCGATACTAATGCCCAGATCGTCGCGCAGAACATAGCGAGGCAGCTCGAGAACCGCGGCTCCTTCCGCAAGGCGATCAAGATGTCCGTCGCGAACGCGATCAAGGGCGGAGCCCAAGGCTGCAAGGTTCGCGTTTCCGGACGCCTTGGCGGCGCGGACATGTCGCGGACCGAGGAGCACAAGGACGGTCGCGTCCCCCTCCACACGCTGCGCGCCGATATCGACTACGGCTTCGCCGAGTCCTCCACGACCTTTGGGCGCATCGGCGTCAAGGTCTGGATCTATCAAGGCATGGTGTACCGTTCAGACAAGAACGAGGATGCGGGCATGCTTGTGCGCAAGCAGCGCCGCGATTTTGATAATCCGCGCGATGATTCGCGTCGAGACGATACACGCCACGGCGGACGAGACGACTCGCGTCGGGCTCCCGCGGGCGACGATCGGCGCCCGAGCACGAGTTCGAGTCCTAGCCCGACCCCGAGGCCCGAGCGACCAGTGCGCCCGAGCGACGGCCGCGAGGGCGAGAGCCCTCGACGCGCTCCCGCGAGCGACGATACGCGGACGAGGAGCTAGAAAATGCTTAGTCCCAAGAGAGTCAAACACCGAAAAGTCCAGAGGGGACGCGTGCACGGCGACGCGCATACCGGCAATAAGATCGCCTTTGGCGAGTACGGTCTCGTGTGCATGGAGCCCGAGTGGCTTACCAATCGCCAGATAGAGGCGGCGCGCATCGCGCTCAACCGCTATATAAAGCGCGGCGGCAAGCTTTGGATCCGCATCTTTCCGGACAAGCCTTACACCAAGAAGCCCGCGGAAACGCGCATGGGCAAGGGCAAGGGCAATCCCGAGTACTGGGTCGCGGTCGTGAGGCCGGGCACGGTCCTTTTCGAGCTTGCGGGCGTAGAAGCGAAGGTGGCCGAGGAGGCCATGCGCCTCGCGGGTTCCAAGCTGCCCGTCAAGACCAAATTCACGCTTCGCGCGGATACGGAGTAAGGCCATGAAAAACAGCTTCAAGGAGCTCAGGCACGACGAACTAGTCGCCAAGCGCGCCGAGTTGCGCAAGAAGTATTTCGACTTCCGCTTTCAGTCGGTCGTCGGCCACGTCGAGAATCCGCTTCAGGCCCGGAATCTCCGCCGTCAGATCGCCCGTGTGGAGACGCTTATTCATATCGGCGGCGGGGCCGAGGCAGCTGCCGCGGCGACGGCCAAGAAGTAGTGCGAGGAGACATACCGTGGAAACCGATCAGGGCTTAAGGAACAAGCAGACCCTCCAGGGCGTGGTAAAAAGCGACAAGATGGATAAGACCATCGTGGTCGAGATCACCTTGCGCAAGCTGCACCCTCTTTACAAGAAGTACGTTACGAGGTCCAAGAGCATCAAGGCCCACGACGAGAAGAACGAAGCCCACGAGGGCGACACCGTCCGGGTGATAGAGTGCCGACCCCTTTCCCGCGACAAGCGGTGGAGGCTGGTCGAGGTCGTCGAGAAGGCGAAATAAGGCGGGATCGAAATGGTACAAGTAGAATCCATGCTGGTCGTCGCCGATAACTCCGGCGCAAAGATGGTCCAGTGCATTAAGGTGCTCGGCGGCACCAGGCGCCGTTACGCGAGCATAGGCGACATCATCGTAGTCGCGGTGAAGGCGACGACGCCCAACTCGGCGATCAAGAAGGGAACGGTAGAGAAGGCCGTCGTCGTCAGGACGCACAAGGAGTACCGCCGCCCGGATGGAACCTACATCCGTTTCGACGACAACGCCTGCGTCATCATAGACGCGAACAAGAACCCGAAGGGCAAGCGCATATTCGGGCCAGTGGCCCGCGAGCTCCGCGAGAGGGACTACATGAAGATCGTGTCCCTCGCGCCTGAGGTTCTGTGAGGAGACCGGAAATGGCCGAAATCAAGCACAAGCTCCGCAAGGAGGACCAGGTCCAGGTCGTAGCCGGCAAGGACAAGGGCAAGCAGGGTAAGCTGATCAGGATCGACAGCGATAAGGGTCGAGTCGTCGTCGCGGGCTGCAACATGGTCAAGAAGGCGCAAAAGAAGCGCAAGCAGACCGACCGCGGCGGTATCATCGAGATCGAGGCGGCGATAGCCATATCCAACATCATGATCGTTTGCCGCAAGTGCGGCCCGACCAGGATAGGCTATAAGGTCGAGGGCGGCGCCAAGAAGCGCGTCTGCCGCAAGTGCGGGGAGGCGCTCTGACATGGCTGAAGCTAAAACGCAAGTAAACGCGAAAGCCGCGGAAGCCGCCGAAAAGAAGAAGGCCAAGGCGGCCGCGGCGGCCGAGAAGAAGGCCGGCGGCGAAAGCGCGCCCCTTCCCAAGGGCTATGTCCCTCGCCTCAAGAAGATCTACCGCGAAAAACTAGTGCCGGAGCTCTTCAAGGAGTTCGCTTACGATTCGACGATGCAGGTTCCGCGCTTCGTGAAGGTGATAGTGTCCATGGGCGTCGGCGAGGCGAAGGAGAACAAGAAGCTCCTGGATGCCGCCGTCGAGGATATGGCGCAGATCACCGGGCAGCACGCCGTGAAGACGAAGGCGAAGAAGTCCATCGCGGTATTCAAGATCCGCGAGGGCCAGGAGATTGGCGCGCGGGTGACTCTCCGCGGCGCGATGATGTGGGAGTTTCTCGACAGGCTTATGAACGTCGCGCTCCCCCGCGTCAAGGATTTTAGGGGAGTGAACCCCAACGCATTCGACGGGCATGGCAACTACTCTCTCGGCCTTACGGAGCAGATCATCTTTCCGGAGATCGACTTCGACAAGATCGAGAAGATAATGGGGCTCAACATCGCGATCGTCACGACCGCGAAAAACGACAAGGAGGCCAAAAGCCTCCTAGCCAAGATGGGCATGCCCTTCAGGAAATAAGGAAGGCCGAAATATGGCACGCAAGGCGATGATTCTAAAGGCACTGAAGAAGCCGAAGTACTCTACCCGACTAGTGCGGCGCTGCAAGGTTTGCGGTCGCGCCCGCGGATACCTGAGGAAGTTCGACATGTGCAGGATCTGCTTCCGGAAGTACGCTTCCGAGGGCCTGATCCCCGGCGTGACGAAATCGAGCTGGTAGGAGGTAGCGATGAGTGTTTCCGATCCCATCGCGGACATGCTGACGAAGATCCGCAACGCGAGCTCGGCCCGTCACGAGAAGGTCGATATCCCGACCTCTAAGCTGAAGCTCGAGATAGTGAAGATCCTCAAGACCGAGGGCTTCATTAAAAACTTTAAGAAGATCCAGGCGGAGGGCTCCAACGTCATCCGCATATTCCTGAAGTACGACGACGCGAACGACCCCATCATCCACGGCGTGGAGAAGGTGTCGCGGCCCGGCCGGCGCGTCTACTCCGGGTACAAGGAGCTCCCCCGCGTCTTCAACGGCTATGGCACACTGATCGTCTCCACCTCCGAGGGTGTGACGACTGGGCGCAAGGCCGTCGAAAAAAAGGTGGGCGGCGAGCTCATCTGCACCGTCTGGTGACCGGGAGAACGACATGTCGAGAATAGGAATAAAGCCGGTTCAAGTGCCTCAGGGCGTCAAAGTGACTGTCGGTCCCGACCTCGTGACCGTCGAGGGCCCCAAGGGCAAGCTCACGCAGTCGTACATTAGCGAGGTGGAGATAGTCGTAAAGGGCGCCTCCGTCGTCGTGACAAGGAAGTCCGACTCTAAGCAGGCGAGGGCTTATCACGGCCTCTACCGCAACCTCGTCAACAACATGGTCGTCGGCGTGTCCGCGGGCTTCACCAGGGGCCTCGTGATAAACGGCGTCGGTTACAGGGCCGAAGCGCAGGGCAAGCTCCTGACCCTCAGCTTGGGCTACTCCACGGACTTCGGCGTGGCTATACCCGAGGGCCTCACGGCCGTAGTCGAGTCCAATGGCCAGAAGATAGTGATTTCAGGATACGATCATCAGCTGGTCGGGAAGTTCGCGAGCGAGATCAGAGGGCTCCGCCCTCCCGAGCCCTATAAGGGCAAGGGCATCAGGTACGAGGACGAGAAGATCAGGAAAAAGGTCGGCAAGACCGGCGTGAAGTGAGGCCGAGAATATGAGCGTCAAGGAACTGAGCGACAAGCTCCGAAAGCGGAGGCAGCGCAAGCAGCACGTCCGCAAGACTCTCTCCGGCACGCCGGAGAAGCCGAGGATGACTGTTTTCAAGTCGAACAAGTACTTATACGTACAGGTTATCGACGACGTCGCCGGCGGCACGCTGGCTTCCGCCTCCTCCCTCGAAGAGAGCCTGAAGGGTTTCAAGAGGAACATGGACGGGGCCGCCAAGCTCGGCGAGGAGATCGGAAAACGGCTGAAGGAAAAGAACGTTGCCGTCGTGGTCTTCGACCGCAACGGCTACAAGTACCACGGCATAGTGAAAGCCATCGCCGACGGCGCCCGTAAGGCCGGGATCACGTTCTAGGGGGACGGCGTGGATAGAGACAGAAACAGGCGAGACGACTCCGGTCGCGACAATTTCATGGAAAAGCTGGTTAAGCTCAACCGGACGGCCAAGGTCGTCAAGGGCGGGCGCAGCTTTAGTTTCTCGGCTCTTACCGTTGTGGGCGACCGCTCGGGCACGGTCGGCTTCGGTTTCGGCAAGGCGAAGGACGTCACCGAGGCTATCCGAAAAAGCATCGAGAGGGCCAAGCGCGTGATGGTGAAGCTGCCGGTCAAGAACGGCACGATCCCCCACGAGGTGACCGGCGAGTACAAGGCTACGCACGTGCTCCTGAAGCCGGCTTGCCCGGGCTCGGGTATCATAGCCGGCGGTCCGGTTCGCGCAATCATGGAGGCGGGCGGCGTCACCGACGTTCTCTCCAAGTGCGTTGGCTCCCGCAGCTCGATCAACATAGTACGGGCTGTTTTCAACGGTGTCGACAATATGATGGACGCCAAGACCGTGGCCAAGAACCGCGGCAAGACGCTCAAAGACCTGTGGGGTTAATGCGATGGCTAAAAAGATAGAGATCACCCTGGTCAAGAGCTGCATCCACCAGAAGCCGGAGAAGCGGGCAACGGTTCGCTCCCTCGGACTCAGGAAGATCAGCTCAAAGACCCTGCAAGAGGCGACGCCCGCCATCCTCGGGATGGTTCGGGCCGTCCAGCACCTCGTATCGGTGAAGGAGATCGAGTAATGGCCGACTTCAACCTACATGCGCCCGAAGGCGCGACGAAGAAACGGCGAAGGGTAGGCCGGGGCCAGGGCTCGGGCTTAGGCACGACCGCCGGCAGGGGGAACAAGGGTCAGCAATCGCGTTCCGGCGGCAAGACCTACCCCGGCTTCGAGGGCGGCCAGATGCCCCTCTACAGGCGCCTTCCTCATCGAGGCTTCACGAATACCTCTTTCAAGAAGAAATGGCAGGTAATCAACCTCGAGCAGGTCGAGGCCAAGTACTCAGCGGACGAGGTCGTCGATGGCGCCTCTCTCCTGCAGCGTCGCTTGGTCAAGAAGGCCTCGGGGCTTATTAAGGTGCTTGGCGACGGAAGCCTTACGAAGGCGCTTAGATTCCAGGTAGACAAGGTCTCCGCCTCCGCGAAGGCCAAAATAGAGAAGGCCGGCGGCACGGTAGAAACGCCTTCCGGCGACGCAGCGGCCGTCTGAAAGGCGCAAGGGGCGGATCATAATGGCGAGCAACGCGTTTATAGACATATTCCGCGTTAAAGAGCTGAGGCAGCGGATCCTCTACACGCTCATGTGGCTGGCGTTATTCCGGCTCGGCACCTTCCTGCCGATACCTGGCATCAACGCGAGCGCCTTGCAGTCGTATTTCGCCGGGCAGAGCGGTTCCGCGGGCGGGATTACCGACTACCTCGACTTCTTCGCGGGCGGCGCCTTCAAGAACTTCTCGCTCTTCATGCTCGGCGTCATGCCTTACATCAGCATGCAGATCATCATGCAGCTGATGCTGGTCGTATCGCCTAAGCTCAAGAAGATCTCCGAGGAAGACGGCGGCAAGAAGAGGATCGCGCGCTGGACCAGGATAGGGACAGTCTTCGTCACCATCGTCGAGTCCTACTCGATCACGGTATGGGCGGATCGCATCCCCAACGCCATCACCATGGCCCGACTGCCCTACACCTTGATCGCCATCCTGACGGTCACGACGGGTTCGATGTTCCTCATCTGGATCGGCGAGCAGATCACCAAGCGCGGCGTCGGCAACGGCATCTCGCTCCTCATATTCGCCGGCATCGTGGCGCGCCTGCCCAACGGCCTCTACGAGCTCATGAGGAAGATACAGCGCGACGAGCTCAACGCTATCTACGCGATAGTCGTTCTCGCCATGTTCGTGCTGGTCGTCGTCTTGGTAATCTACGAGCAGCAGGGCCAGAGAAAGATCCCGGTCAACTACGCCAAGCGCGTCGTTGGCCGGAAGATGTACGGCGCCCAGAACACCTACATCCCCTTCAAGATCAACCCCTCGGGAGTCATCCCCGTCATCTTCGCGAGCTCCATTCTCACCTTCCCCCTCCAGATCTCGGGAACCCTGGGCGTGAACGCGAAATGGCTTCGGGACTTCTCCTACTGGCTTAGGCCGAGCGGGCCCTCGTACAGCATACTTTACGTGGCCCTAATCATCTTCTTCGCTTACTTTTACACTCAGGTCACGCTGAATCCTCAGCAGATCTCCAAGAACATCCGCGAGAACGGCGGCTCGATCCCGGGGATCCGCAGCGAGAAGATGGAAGAGCACCTCACCAGGATTCTCAATAGGATAATCCTTCCTGGATCGATCTACCTGGGCTTCATCGCCCTCATCCCCAGTCTGGTGCAGAATATGTTCGGCTTTCCGAGCCAGCTGGCCTACCTCTTGGGCGGAACGTCCTTGCTGATCCTCGTTGGCGTCGATCTGGACACGATGTCGCAGATCAATGCCCTCTTAAAGATGCACCACCACGAGGGCCTGACCCGCAAGGGACATATCAGGTCTAGGAACCTGTAGATTCTTTCGCCGAAAAGGCTTATTATTGCGAGGAGTTGGGCATGAAAGTCAGGACGAGCGTCAAGAAAATATGCGATAAATGCAAGGTGATTCGCCGCGACGGCATCGTCAGGATCATCTGCGAGAACCCCAAACATAAGCAGAAGCAAGGCTGAGGGGAGGAGGAAGTCCATGGCACGCATCGCGGGAGTTGACCTCCCCAACAAGCACGTAGAAGTCGCGTTGACCTACATCTTCGGACTGGGGCGGGCGAGCGCTCACAAAATCTGCGAGGCCACCAAGGTCGAGCCGACGAAGAAGATGAACGATCTTTCGAGCGAAGAGCTCGCCGAGCTCCGCAAGATCATCGAGAACGAATACAAAGTCGAGGGTCGCCTCCGATCCGAGACCGCGCTCAACATCAAGCGCCTTATGGACATCGGATGTTACCGCGGGCTTAGGCACCGTAGAGGCCTGCCCGTTCGCGGACAGCGTACGAGGACGAACGCGCGCACCCGCAAGGGCAAGCGAAAGACAGTAGCGAACAAGAAGAAAGCCGTTTAGCGCCCTTCGGGCGCTGACTGTGAGGAAGTTGATTGTATGGGTCGCCTTTAGCGACCTGCGTATAGCGCCCTTCGGGCGCTGACTGTGCCTAGTATAGGCAAGGAGAGCGAACGTGGCAGTCGCCAAGAAGAAGAAAGAAAAGAAGAGCGTATACGAGGGCAACGTCTACATTCAGGCGACCTTCAACAATACGATCATCACGATCACCGACCTGAACGGCAACGCGATCTCGTGGTCCTCTTCCGGAGTCCATCAGTTTCGCGGGGCGAAGAAGTCCACCCCCTTCGCCGCCCAGACCGTGGCGGAGACGGCGGTGCAAAAGGCCCTTACCGTCGGCCTGCGCGAAGTGCACGTGTACGTAAAGGGGCCGGGCGTCGGCCGCGAGTCGGCTATACGCCAGCTCGGCGCTCTGGGCCTCAAGGTCAAGAGCATCAACGACGTGACGCCGATCCCCCACAACGGCTGCCGGCCGCGAAAAGCCCGGCGCATCTAACAAGGGGTATAAACTATGGCGCGATACACAGGACCAGTATGCCGGCTGTGCCGGACGGAGCAGCGGAAGATGTTTCTCAAAGGCAACCGCTGCAAGAGCGACAAGTGCCCTATTAACCGCAAGGCCCTCCCTCCCGGGAAGGCGCCCAAGTCGCGGCAGGCCAAGCAGTCGGACTACGCTATCCAGCTTCGCGAGAAGCAGAAGCTCAAGCGAACCTATGGCCTCATGGAAACGCAATTTCACAATACCTTCGAGAAGGCTTTGCGGATGAGCGGCAAGACGGGTGAGAATCTCTTTGGCCTCCTGGAGCGCAGGCTCGACACGGTCGTTTACCGCATGCGCTTCGCCTCTTCCAGGGCTCAGGCGCGGCAGCTTGTCCTCCACGGCCATATAGCGGTCAACGGCAAGCGCGTCGATGTCCCCAGCTTCATAGTCAAGCCGGGCGACCAGGTGGCGGTGCACGCGACCTCCAAAAAGCTCGGCATCTTCAAGGACGCCCTGCAGGAGTTCAGCCGCTCGGGCGTCATGCCCTGGCTTGAGGTCGATCCCGACAACATGGTCGGAAAGTTCAACGCGATACCGCATCGCCAGGACATCACCGACATGGCAGACATCCGCGAGCAGCTCGTCGTAGAGCTCTACTCGAAGTAAGGAGCCCAAATGGCGCGGAAGAACCTACTCAAGGGTTTCAAGAGACCCAAGGGAATCACCTACGAGCAGAGCGAGTCGGGCCCCGACTACGGTAAATTCCTCGCCTATCCTTTCGAGCCGGGCTACGGCACGACTGTCGGCAACACGCTGCGCCGCATTCTGCTCTCTTCGATCCAGGGCTATGCGATCACCGCGGTGCGCGTCGTCCGCTACGATTCCGAGGGCGCGCAGCACATCGTCACCAGCGAGTTCGAGACCATACCGGGCGTCGTCGAAGACACGATCGAGGTTCTCAATAACCTCAAGCAGGTGCGGATTAAGCTCCCCGAAGACGAAGAGCAGGCGACTTTCCTCTACGAGATGAAGGGACCGGGCGACATCGACGGCTCCTTCTTCGCGAAGGACAAGGCCCTCGAGGTGCTCAATCCGGGAATCAAGATCTGCACGCTCATGGACGACGCGAAAATCGATCTCGAGATCCAGGTGGATCTCGGCCGCGGCTATGTGCCCTCCGAGGTCAACGAGAAGTACGTGGAGGTCGTCGGGACTATACCGATGGACGCCATCTTCTCGCCAGTCCGCAAGGTCAGGTACTCGGTGGAGCCGACGCGCGTAGGCCAGCGCTCCGACTACGACAAGCTCGTGCTCGAGGTATTCACCGACGGGACCGTCAAGCCCGAGGACGCGCTAGCCGAGGCAGCCAAGATAGCGAAGGACCACTTCGCCATCTTCGTGAACTTCGACGAGGGCGAGGCCGGGGCCGACGACGAGAACGACGAGGTCGAGGAGCGCGTCAGGCAGATACTCAACACGCCGGTCGAGGAGCTCGAGCTCTCCGTGCGCAGCTCCAACTGTCTTAAAAACGCCAACATAAAGACGATCGGCGACCTGACGCGCAAGACCGAAGACGACATCGCCAAGACGAGGAACTTCGGGAAGAAGTCGCTGCAGGAGATCAAGGACAAGCTCAAGGAATGGAACCTCGGCCTCGGCATGACGGACTACTCCGCGCTGCGCAACTACCTGAAGCTGTCCATGAAGAAGGAAGAGACCGATGAAGCATAAGATCGGATTCAACAAGCTCAAC